>Ga0316206_1000382_pt1 | contig 65294 bp, 86 predicted proteins | sample 6monthpyrite_MG_FD_204942 | JGI IMG/M metagenome (GOLD analysis project Ga0316206, IMG submission 204942) | Microbial mat bacterial communities from mineral coupon in-situ incubated in ocean water Damariscotta River, Maine, United States -... | ecosystem: Environmental > Aquatic > Marine >...
TAGACGTTCAAACGCATCTTCTCTAGCTTCATCATACGTGTCTCCCATCCCTTTTATCTCAGGGAAGTCAATAAATACAGCCACGAATCCGTCACCGTCTTCATTAGAGAAACCGTAATAATCTAATTCATACTCTTTCATAAGCCTTCCAGTGCAAAGTATGTTCTAGAACTTAAATTGCATACTCATCATAAAAGGATTATTATGATTGCCATACCTGTTGATACGGTCACCCCTGATGTCAAGTCATCTAAACTTTTTGGAAATGCAAACTATTTTGCTTTGTACAACCCTGATACTAAGGACCTCAGTTTCATTAAGAACAAGGCAGCCGGAGACGGAATAGCGACAGCACAACTGCTTAGCCGCTTTAACACAACAAAAACCTTTTACTCATATATGGGAAACGGACCCTTTACCTCTCTTCAAAACAGTGGTATAGAAGTGTACTATTTAGGTAAAGAAGCCCTTGATATTGATGAGATTATTAATTCTTTTGATGAGGACTGTTTTATATCCGTAGACCAGAATAATGCAAAAGAGTACCTCGATCCAGGAACACAAACAGGAGATTGCCAATGCGGATGCAACTAAAAGAACAGACCATCACTCCGGAGATGCATGAGATAAAGTGTATGATCATACAAACCGTTCAAACACGTAATCGTATCAAAGAGGACATGGAAGCCTGGTACGGAAAAAACCCCAATAAACATTTTCCAAAGATGCGAGAGCTTATCTTGGCAGACTCCACGCTTTCAGAGCTGGATTTACATTATAAAAAACTTTGGGATTTTCATAATATCAATGCCAGCTGATCATGAAAAAGCCTACAGTACAAAAGCAAGACTGCTTCAAGACATCAGTGATATTTCTCAATACCAGGCCATCTTGGATAAAGACAACTTCCAAAGCCTCGAATCTCACTGGAGACAGTTAAGCAAAAACACCATTAGTCTTTTTCAGGTCTTGATCGATCAGGACTTGCGCGATCTGGTCAATGTTCTAAAGCATTATCCTCGTTATACACAGTGGGTCTGCGAGCATTTTAGATACGCTTACAGTTACAGTGAAAATGAGGCTGATATTCAAGCTGCCTCCGAGCTTTTACACTTGGGTGAGCCCTACTTCTCAAAGCAGTTTGTACGCAATGTAGTCAGAAAACTTCCAAGTCTAGATACCTTAGATGCAGATGGACTTCCGGACTTTGCTCGGAAGATGCAAACCGAATATACTGCCTGGCACAGTATAGTGACAGAGTTTTATTACCAATGTTATATGGATAAGATCAATAGTTTAAGCCTTCATCCATTGCAACGTATCGCCTTAATGAAGCCACTAAACAAAATAGTGTATACACAAAAATATGACTATCAATCCCACGACCGTGACGCGGTCTTGGATATACCCTATATGAATTAAAAGGAAAAAACATGGATTATGAAACACAAAGAAAAGAGCTGTTAAAACTTGCGAGAAATGCCTTTGAGACTGCAAGTACACTGCAGGATGATCAACGCATTGAAGTCTACCTGCACAAAGGTATACCAACGAGCTCAGACGTACTGGAAGGAAGTGATGAGATACTCTATAACACGGATAGAGTACTTTGTTATCAAGTCTATGGACATGACTACCTAGAAGAAGAGATCAAGACTTGGATAGATTATGCCCGTGTTATCCAACAACCAACAGATGAAGCCCCTCTAGCCGAGCCTACTGATATAGAAAAGTCAATCCGTGAACTCATTAGCGAATTAGCAAAGGCAAAGGATGTACAGGGAGATGAGATAAGTTCGTATGAAGTCTTTGCAAATCTTCCCGTTAATCTTGTAGGAACCATAGAACAAGAAATAATAGAATACTGGTGGAATGCGGATGAAGAAGAAAATGGAAAAACACTTGCCCTCGCACAGATTGAAGAGGCTATAGGTGAAAATATTTCTCACGGTTAGTATGGCACAGCTATAAGCCGAGTTCTTAAACCTCAGTAAACAGGCAGTTACAGCGATTATTGTAACAGTTTCACTATGTATGCCTATGTTTACTGATACATTTCCGCTACAGTTTTTGATACAAAAAACACTGCATTATCCATGTCCTAAATCTCAATAAATTGGCAGCTACAGCGGTGGGATTCTAACCCACTTTAACACGCCTATTATAGGGCTTTAACACAATTTAGTCACCTACTATTCGGTGATATTAGGTGATAAGAGGTGAACATAAAGGTGAACATCTTTTATATTCTATTTATATCTAACTTCAATGTTTTCTAATCTGAACGCTGCCGGGGTAGCGTCTATTAGAGCATCAACATCTACATATAATTTTACTTCTGTTCCTGTCCAAAGAAGATCAGTGAGTCTACTATAATCATACGGAGTAGCTCCTGCACCAACTGTAGCAGTTACACTAAATGTACGCGGATAACTGTCTAGTGATATAGTGTCGAATGTTGTGTCATATCCGCTTACCGATACGATATCAAACTTAACTGTAACTACCGAACCTATAGGCACGGTATCAGCTGCAAGAATGAACCTTAATTTTATAGAACCTGTAGCTGCCCCCGTATTAGTTATGCTAAAGTCAGCACTTGCTTTAATATCTTGTGCTTCATCACTAAATACTTTGTTAGTTACACTTACAGACCCACCAGTAGGGGCATCTAAATAAAATTCAGTCACAGGTCTTAGTGTTCCAAGTGGAACAAGCTGAAGTGTTTTAGGTATTAAATAATCGGTCTTACTGCTACAATCTGTTAAGTTCACATTATAGAGTTTTCCATCAAACTCGCTAACATACCCACCTACCGCGCTACTAGAGCCTGTCTCCATATATCCCGTAGTGTCGTCAACGAGTATTAACTTACCTGATATCGAAGCATACACATTCCCATCTGATAACCTTTCTAGTTTGTCATCTACTTGTTTATTTGTGTCTAGGTTATATAAACTACTCGCTAGATTAGGAACATTATTGCTAAATGATACTGACATCAATGAAGCATCTACTCCCAAAGTGACAACTGTTGAACTGTTTAAAGTTGTCAAGACTAACACATCATCGCCTGATACAAATTCAATGCGTGAACTTCCTAGAGCCGTGGTTGTAGGAATGTCTAAATATGTGAAGGTTCTTGTAGCGAATTCCATCCGTCCTATTGTTAAGCCGTTATCACTGAGTCTATTACAGCAGAAAACGATGTAATTGTCTGTTATCACAGCCTCTTTTGGGATATAGTTTGATGCGCCAGCTCCTAGCACCCAATCTGCACCTTCAATAGCGCCAGTAGTTATGTTATAAGCACTTGCTCCAAGCCCCGTTCCGCTTCTCTCTTCTTCTCCGAAGAACACTAAAGTATTTTCTGATTCTAGTTTAACCATTGCAAAGTTTTTATGCTGCCCACCACCTAAAATATTTGTTAGACCTGAGTATCCTAAGAACTCAGGATTTGTTGGAGTAGTTGGGGTATTTGGATTACTTCCGACACTATATGTGTCATCCCAGTCTTTAGTGGTGTCAAGTCTAAATATAGCACCTGAGGGGTATCCCGAGATATATAGGTAAATGCCATCAGCTAGAAAGCAATAAGGTGATAATGTAATTGTCTTCAATTTGTATGAATTAGTGGCGAGTGTGTTTACGTCTTTGACCGTATACCCCGTATAGTCATTACCGACTGCTACAATCTTATCATTTGCACCTATCACATAGTTAAGATCAATAGGGTAAGTGAGCACATTTGGCAGATTAGCAGATAACCATGTATCACTTGAACCATCTAGTCTAAACCACAAGACCCCATACCCTTCACCATTCAATGGGATTGTTTCACCCACCTCAAATTCAAAAGTTGGGTAAGTTGCTAAATCAACATTTCCCCAGTAATATGCCACTAAACTATCTCCGTAATTAGTCCAAGGGATACTAGCACTATTCGCGTCATAAATATCTGTAGCTAAAGATAAAACTCCATCATATACATAATAGTCGCCATCTGCGTGGCCTAAAGTATCTTGTGTGACAGATAGCCAAACTCCGTATCTAGTCTGTCTTATGCCTAAGTGGTTGGTTTGCGTTGAGTCTATAAGAGTTGTAACCAAGTTGTCAGATTTACGAATAGAAAATAGTTTTGTATGTCCGTTATCGACTGTTGAAGTTGCATAAACGTGTGTAGCATCTGAAGCAACTTCAAAACATCCTTGCCCTTGCCCTACTGTGTAAGAAGTGTGAGCCCCTGTAGTCTCATCTATCTCCATTACAACAATACCAGCTGGGGTGGTTGATTGTGAATTTCCTAAAACTAATTTTCTATTTGTTCCTAATCTTATAGGGTGATAGTTTCCTCCTGCGTTTGGAACAGTGAAGAAACTCTCCAATAAACCTGTACCATGGTTATACTTTACTACTTGATCGTCAAACGAACGGAAAGAATAGCCTAGCTCACTTACGATCATGTGCCCAGATGGTGTAGTTATGATTGTTCCTGCATCCCATTCAGAAGCCGTATCTTTCAGTGTTCCATCTTGCCCTACTATAAACCATTGATTGTTTTGACCATAAGAAGTGTAGAAAGGAACAAAAAAATCCCATCCGTTACCGTTCCACATGTGTCCAGGGCTAGAACTTGATGTGGAGTTTAGTGTCATAGCTTCATCGCTTAATACTGTTTCTCTTTCTCCAAGATTATTTCCTATTCCATCCTGTGGTCTTGCTAAAGTTATCTTGATTCCATCAGCTTTGGTAGTAGTTCCCCTATCATTAGTTGCAGTTGTTGTGAATATTTCTTGCCCATAAACAGTTCCGTCACCTGTAATAGTAATAACACCTGTTGTTGGGTTAATTGCCCCCCAAGCAGGTAATCCTATAATCCCATAAGAAGTTGCATCAGTAGCTTCAATCTGTGCAGTAGTTGTTCCTGTGATAAGCAATGATGATGTTAACTTGCTTAGTATTGTTGGAAACCCTGAAAAAGGATTTCTTAAACCACCAAGCCCTAGATTAAACGATAAATTCATGTTATGCCTTTATTGAACTGCTGTGAATTTTCTGCTCATAGATTTATCCATAAACCAAAAACCAACAACTGTACTTGTTGTGAATGTCAATAATCTCAGCATTGTCTTAATGATCTCAAACAGTTCATCTGACGACATTGCTATATTAAGCTCCTGATACAAGCCAAAGGCCATGTAGGTTACATAAGCACTAAACGCTACTGATCCGTAAGTAACAATCACTCGAACAAGAGTTCTTGAGATGTCAACAAGACCATGTATAAAAGTTATTAATATTGATACTGGGATTGTTAGCCATGCTGTCCACTTATTGTCATTAAACATCATTTTTTCTACTAATGACATCTTCACATAGTTCTCAGAAAGTTTTAAAATAGACATGTTTCTGTCTTTACTTTCCTCAATATCTGCTTTACCTTCCATAATTATTTGATCTCGCTGCACATTGGCCTGGATCTCTTTAATTGAAGCATCCGTCTCAGCTGTTATCATCTTAAGATCGTGGTCGCGTTTAGACTGGTTTTCTTTTAATTTAGACTCTCTCTCTTCCTTATCAGATCGTGCTTTTATCCACGCTGTTCCAAGTCCGCCAAGAATCCCAAATAATCCACCACTTAGTCCACTGCCAAAAAAACTTAATATTGTATCCATCACAATTCCTTTATAATCAGTTTGAATTCTTCATTGTTCATAGTTTCCATGAACTCCCGGACAGCTGTTCTACTGGAGAAGACAGCTATCTGAAATTTACCAAACTTATTTTTTGCTTTTCCTGCACTTTTACCAAGTGAGATGCACCCATTTAAGTGACTCTGAAATCCCTTAGCTACATCACCTGCAAAGTTTGCACCGTGAATTAAGATATAGGTTCTACCGATGACATCTTGAAGATGAAAAGTCAGCCTTTTAAAATGTGGAGAAAATCTCACTTTGCAGTCATATTCACCAGTTGGCACGCAACTTATATTAGGTTTATTATTTCTGTCCGGTAATTCTAATGAATGCCACCAGTTTCCGTCAAAAGTCATAAACCCACTTGTCCCTTCATCTGTTGTTGGATATCTAAACAAGGTGGCTATCTTATTCATTTAACACCGTCCATCACCATTTTTCCAACGCCTAAAATAAACATAGTTATGACTACCCATACGCCTTTTTTAAGGTCACCTTGGATTAAATCGATGCGTTTGTCTTGTTCTTCATTCTTTGCTTTAAGATGGTTATGCCGTGTCTCGGCTCGTTCTTCCATAAGAACTTGTTTCGTGTGAATATCTGCAAGCTTTTTCATTGATGCGGAAACGTCCGTTATTGCAACCACAATATTCTTAAGATCATTGTGCATCAGAAGAACATTGTCTTCTACTTGTCTGACTCTCTCTTCAACCGGCTCAGGCATCTTTTTACCTCATTATTCTTATTTGTCCACTTACAACAACGATTTTCTCAACACCATCCCAACTCTCAATTTCACTCTTCTCTGCATCAACAAAATAAGGGGTTTCGTTATTTGTAAAATATACCTCGTACGTTGCTGGACCATTAGCAGCCTTGACTGTACAATTACCTTTTTCAATTAACACATAACCTGTGTTACCATCACCAGTAGAGTCCAGTCCTACATTTCCTTCACTTGAAACGAAGTTAGGTATGATAAGTCCGCCCCCGTCTCTAATAAATTCCTGCTTCATCATTAAATCCTTTTGTTTTGTTTGGAAAGCTTTACAGTCGCTTTCGCATCTCTTTAGGGTGTCTAACCCAACATACAACCGAAGCTATAATAAAAATCGGCAGCCCAAGTACGATCTTTTTTTTCCATAAACACTTTGCAAATGCATGAGAATCACATCCACCGCGCTTGTCTTCTTCGTCATCATGGTCTTTACAGCACGTCTGCCCTATTTCTACGATAACCCATTTCCACGGCTTAACCCATCTTGGCCAACGCTCAAAGAACCCTGTACAATAATCTTTTTTTACCATGCTACACTGTCCAAAACCGCTTGAAACTCTGCATCAGTTGGTATAACAGACATTGTTGCTTGGTACGCTCTAACTGTTTTGTAAACATTTCTATGAAAATCCCATGCTCTTATACAAAATGCTTGGTGCTCATAAGTATCATCTCTCGACCATGACTCACAGTGATGAGCGTCAGAAAAAGCTAACCCATTTGCCAAGTTGTAATCATTTATAGGCGTTCTAATGTGGGCTTCTGTCATTGCTAAAAAGTTATCCATTGCCGCTTTTAGCTTCTGCTCTTCGGTTGGGTTTCCTTGTTGGCCTAAAGGCTGTTCCCAAGTGTCTATAACAGTTAATAGTTCAGCCTTGACCTCTTCTGTTAAGAAGTATTGTTCACCTTCAAACAAAAAGTGATTGCCTTCTTCTCCATCTGTAAAATGAAGATCAGAATATTCAAAAGACAATACAGGTTTGTTTTCAATGCCCGTATATTTACAAAACATCCCGTAGGTAAGATTACTGATTAAGCCTGACTGTGTATTACTGTCATAAGATATGTGTAGCATTAGTTAATTCCTTTTTGTTGATTTAAGACCATGAGACTACTACCTGACCAGGGCCACCGTATCCACCTCTGACAAATCCTGCTGCTCCCGGACCACCGCCTGCACCAATTCCGCCATTTAAACCACTTTCATAAAAGCCTGCATTACCACCATGCCCGAAACCTCCGGCTTCACCCCCACCGCCATACCCTGCGGTTGTACCATCGTTATAAGTGCCACCACAATAAGTATGTGCTGCGCCTACGCCATTATAGTTTCGTGATTGCCATAATCCTCCGGGGCCGCCGAGTGCCACAATAGCCCCAAAACTGGTATTTCCTCCCGGACCGCCATTTGTCAAAGACCCTGCTGCTCCAGGCGTACCGCCGATACCAATGACAACATCTATAATCTGTCCTGGAGTAACGGCAAGGCTTGTAGTAATAATCTGCCCTTGCTGTCCTCCACCATAATTTACAGAATAACTAACATCTCCAACCGTTGCGCCTGCTCCGGCACCGGCACATATACAAAGATTTAAGCTATAAACCCCTTGTGGCACAGTAAACTGTTTACTATAGGTGATGGTTTCTGAGCCTGCCGCTGCCTTAGCTTCCCACTCCTTCACCCCGTTTAAATATGCAAAGGTTAAAACACTTCCGTTGAGATGATTAGCCCCTGCGAGTGTTGACATCGTTACCCCATTTAAGACCTGTGACATTACGCGTTATTCCCATTATTGGTAAAATAAGCAGTAGTACCGTTTAGCCTTACTTTTAGAGTTCCACCTGTTGTAGCTGTGGCGTATTCTGTTGCGCTTATTTTTCCATTTGCCACATTTTCGGCTGTCACTGCTTTATCGTATGCTGTTTTAACTGCTCCTGATGTTGCAACAGTTTCGTTTGAAGTAGAAGCAACAGAATTCGACAAGTCTGTATTTTTTAGAACTTTTTCTCTTGACCCAGCTATGTACCCTGTTGGTTGATCCGTTAATGGCTGGTCTGAAAAAAAAGATATGCTTCCGCCAATGCTATATTTTGCAATAGCCCATAAGCTTATAGTTGAATAAGCTGTTAAATTTTTTGCATATATATCAACTATTTTTGGGAAAGTATTTGATGCAACTACAGCCCCACACTCTAAACTCCCAATATTGTTTTCAAACACTTTTATACTTATCTCTGGGGTTAACACCTCCTCAAGATGTTGCTTAATGCCTATTTCTACATCGCTTATAAATGGATCTCCATAACCATCTCCTGAGCAAATTGATTTTAGAGAAATATTAAAATCATTATATTGTGCTGGTAAAGTAACACTTGCTATTTTCGTATATTTATTAATATCAGTAGCTCCGGTGTTTGATGTCTTTATTACCTCCCTTGAGAATAACGTATCATCTTGGGTGACTCTCTTCCAATATAAAGACGATTCAGAAGGAACATTTCCAACATTTGGAGACTGTAGAGAAACATAAATGAATCCATTGTAAAATACTGACCTGCCACCTAAATCTGTTGTAATATTCCATGTTCCATAGAAGTTAGCAGACGCATAAGCAAAGTCTTTTAGGATCGACGTTTCATCTCTAAACGCTTCAGTTTCATTTCTATCTGTATTAATTGCATCTGAGTCAACATTAGCTTGGTCAACAAAGGTATTTACCTGTGATATAGCCTCAAGCAGATCTTCGCTCAATATTTTTTGTTGTCCTAGCCAAAGTTCAACTGCAAGGGCATAAGTATTTGAATCTGTATAATTACTTCTTTGCGGGAAAGCGGTAATCGCTTGGATCTCTACGGTTAAGTTATCTATCATATCAAGGACTCCACTCTTAAATTGTATTTTGTTGCGGCTGGATGGATCGGGATCTCAAGGTCAAAGAAGAATCCATATATTGACGCTGATTTATACATTGGGTTGTCACTATCATCTGCAATTGCCACAATAGGTGTTCCCATATTCTTTTTAAGCCTTGATTTCACTACGTCCACTTGCACATCTTTAATAAAAACTGGGACATCCATCAAGTCATATCCGCTACCTGCGGTAAGTGTTGTATCTCCCCATATGTCTCTTTCTCTTGTTGCAGTTGTTTTCAATCCGAGTTTAAAGCCGTCAATGGCAGATGCCCCTAGATCTCTTTTTCGTCCTACCACAACATATCCGCACTTTGCAATGTCACCAGTATTAATGATATTTAGATGGATATCTACGTCATGATAAATAGGAGGATTAGCTGTGAATTGTGCATATATCTGCTCTTCAGTCATAGCGTTGACGACTTCGTTTAACATCGAAACAGGCAAGATGCTTGTGAGTGTATCCCGCAGTTCTTGTTCGGTATAAAGATAATCCCCAAAGCTATTTAGATCATCATAAGTCAAGTCTTGGACAACCGAATAAACTAAAGCGTTATACTTAACTTCCACTACTTGAGCATTGGCAATAGGCGATGAAAAGTTAACAGTAAAAGATCCTGTCGTATAGTCTACAGTTCCACTTGCCACATAACTTCCAGCTGCATCTTCAAAAAGACCATCACCATTTATATCTTCTGCCTCTTTAACACCATTGACCCATATTTCTATAAATCCAGAAAATGGCAAAACATTAGTTGTTGTTGAAAATACAGTAAGTACCCCATTTCCAGCTCCAACATTTTCAGTAGTGATTAGATTATGTTTTAGCTTTATTTCAACAGATTTTGCAGACACATTGAAAAGCGATATCGTGTCTATATTCTTAGCTTTAAACACTGTGTTTATTGTGTCTGCATTTGTGGTTTCAGTTGATTTCGTCCCTACAAACATTGCGTATTGGTTCAGTGGAGCAGATACCCATAAATCAGGGTCTAAAGATGGTGTGATTGTTGATTGAACTCCGTCTGCACCTGAAAACTTATACTTCTTTTTATCTGCTGACACCTTTACTTCATCACCTTCATTGTAAGCCTTAGGAATCCATTCATCGAGTGTTTCTTCTATCGCGTTACTTGTACTAAACTCCATAGCATCAGGAACTATATATTTCATGCTGTGGCCTTAGTTGTCAAAGGGATTGTCCCTCTTGCTGAATCTTCTAAGACTCGGGCAGTTCTTTGCTCAAAGGTTGCTGAAGTTGCGCTAATTTCTTTCAGTTGTTGAAGCTCTTCTTTGACAGACTTCAATTCTTTGATCACATCTTCTAGCGCTGAATGTTGAGCCTGGGCTACAGTATTAGGAACAAAACCACTCCCAACAGGAGACGTTGTCCCAACAGGTTCGAGTAATGGTCGAGTATTGGTCTCGATCATCGTTAAGAGATCTATTTGGGTTAAAGTCGTTCCTTCTAACATTTCAAACTGATTGGCAGCCACAGATTGTGCAAATTCCTGATCAAAAGACGAAGCAAAGTTTGAGTCGGTATAAAGATAATTTGTTGCTGAAATAGTCTTACTTAATGAGTCTGAAAATGCTTCATAATCATCAGTCCTTGATAAGGCAATTGTCTCACTCATAGAATCCTGAAAAGAAGTAACCAGATCAATACTTCCGCCACCTCTCAACTTATCTATAGTCGGGCGAATGGAGTCGACAACACTCTTTAATGTATCAATGTAGCCTTGAGTTACTTCTGCAAAGTCCAGCATCGTACCTTGGAGAATATCAACTGCATCCAACTGCTCCTCACTTAAGGCTGTTGTAGCTGTGTTAAACAAAGTCAGCGTATCAATCCATGCTTGCTGTGTTGCTATGCTTGAACTGTCAAGTCCAAGTATCACAAGTGATTCATCTACCTTTCTATTTGTAACCGCTGATGGGTCTAAGAACTCGTCAAGGTAATCTCTCGTAGTCAACGCCTGCTCTTTTAACAGTTCAGCCTGTTCTGCCAATGAGTCAGCCACTAAGCTAATCGAGTCAAGGTAATTCAGAGCACTTTCAACACCATCTTCATAAACTTGACCTGTCGCTTCGCCAAGTGCTGTTACCGCATCTATCTGTGCTTGCATATCCGCAGGATCTTGACTTAACAATAAAGTGGTCAAATCCCCGTCAATCATTTTGTTTACATTATCAATAGCTACAACTTGCTCAAAAAGGTATTCAGATAAAGGTTTGCTACCTGTCAACTTATCAACATCTATTTGAGCCTCTAATAGTCTCTTTGTTTCAAAGTATGTTGAATCAGTAAGAGAATCGTAGATATCTTCAAACGACTTACCAGCATCTTTCAGATCTTCTATAACACCAATCGTATTAACAGAAAACTCGTTGATTGAGTCTTGAGCTGAACTTAGAAGTTCTTGGAACTGGTATTTGTCAGGAGCAAATAGTGTAGTTTGAAAAGAGTCCAAATTTGTTTGACCGGCCATACCACTTAAGTAGTCAAGAACTGAACCTGTTAATCCTACATTACCGGCGTAGTAGTTAAGTGCGTCTTTCATATCGTACTTATCTGCGTTATCTTCTAGTATACCTCTCAAGTCTGCTTTGATACTTTCTAGTCCATAAGCTAAGTCTGTTTGTTCTCTACCAATAGTTAAACGCCCTACTGTTCCATCCGAATTGTCGATTGACTCTAATAGCTCAATTTGACGGTCTAACCTTGCAAGTGTTTCGCCATAGCCGAAGTCTGCCTCTGCTTGAATATTTGCTGATGCTGAAGGAATAGACACGCTACCGCCTCCGCTGCCTCCGCCTGTGTCAAACATTGTAAATGCACTTGCCATCAATGCGATCATAGCTGCAACTCTTGCCGGCGCTGTATATGGATCACCACCGGCTGCATTTGTTACTCCATTGACTGCATTTCCACCAGCTTCTTTCAACTTAGCAACTGTCACTATTTCTGAATTAGCAATTGCTGATTGTGCCGCTATTGAATCAGCAAATGCAGTTGCTTGGATTGCAAGTTGAAGACCTATTTGAATAGCTTGCAATGTTTTATATCCATCACTATTTTCTTCAAAGAATCCTGAAGCTGAACCGGCAAGTTGTGAGTATCCGTCTAATTCATTAGCTGTGGATACTGACTTTATCTTAGCAGTATCTTTGGTGTACTTTTGGTCAATTTTATTGCGTTCAATCGTATCTTTCCCATACTTCTTCTTGTCTTTTTCATACTGAGCATCAAGTTTCATCTGTGCTTTTGTGACTTTTAAATTATCCACAGACATCTTTGCAAAAGCAGTTGAAACACCACCTGTAGCTTTTGCTACGCCGGTTAATCCATTTTGCCATGTATTTGTACTTGAGATAAGGTCTATCTGAGTGTCAAGCATACTCATCATGCTTTCATTAGCGGCATCAATTCCTGTCTGCTCAAAACTAGCTAACGAAGCATTAAACACTTCCATAGACTGGGCATAACTTGCGCCATTATCAGTCATGTCAGCTATTGTCTTTGTAATTCCATTCAACCATTTATCATAGTCTGTTCCAGTAGACTCAATGACAATGTCATTAACATGTCGTTGTTTTTCTGCAAAAGCCTGAATAGCCTCTTCATGTCTATGGGTCGCATCAATCTGTGCCTGGACATTGGCCAAAATCACATCATTTGCTCTCTTGCTAGCTGCTATCTTTGCATCTGTGTATTTTTGCAGATCAGCTTCAGCTTGATTTGGGATTCCGTATTCATCAAATGCTTCAGCTTTTGGCTTAGACACTATAGGTTTAGAACCTGTGGAACCACCGCCTCCAGTATGCTTACTTGATGATTTTATTACTTCAAGCAACTCTTTTTTTGCTTCCAATGTATTCTCAAGTTGTTTTTTTAGTGAATCGTATGTAGCCCGAAGCTCTTCTCTTTGGGCCTTATCTGCACCATGTCTTATTGCTCTAAAAGATTTAGCAACAAGATCACTTTGCTCCTGGGCAAGTGAATTTATTTTTTTAAGTTCTACAGAGGCCATAGCCCTTGAGAATTCTTTTGCCCTGATGGAACCCTCTTCAAACTTACCGTTTAAATAGTCTATGCTGTCTCCAGCTCCGATAGCTTCTGAAGCCATATAAGTAAGCACCCCAGTTACCGCTACAAAAGGTATAGCCCGCATTGATACTGCAAGAGCTCTCGTAGCTACAACTAAAGATTTTTTTACAGCCACTTCAGCCGTCAGAGCAGCCGTATATCTTATCTCAGCCATAGCAGACCCTAAAGTCAATGTTTTATTAAAGGCCATTGCTGAACTAAACAACTTCATAGATATTGTTGCTCCAGCTATTCCCACTCCCAAAGATGCCATATCCTTAGCTATATTTTCAACACCCATTGAGCGTAATGATTCACTCACAGCCAAAATAGAATCTGTAACATCTAAAATAGGATCTTTTAGGGTCTTTCCAAAATCTGAAGCCAACAAAGTAAGTGACCCACTTACTTTAGTTAATTGAGAAGATAGAGAAATAGACGCAGTCTTGTACTCATTTGATATATCAGTCCCTACCAGGTACTCATCATGTGCTGTTTTCAAATTTTTAGTTAAAATATCTGTGTTAGAAGATAGTTTTAGTAGTACATCTTTCACTTCAGTACCTGAGTACCCGAGGTCTGTCAAAAAGTTGGCAGCATCTGTCTTGCCTAGACTATTCATATGTACAAGAAGTTTCTGAAGGGCCGCAATTGGTTTATCCTGAACAGACCTAGAAAAACTTTCAAAATCTTCATCTATTGCTTCTGCAAACTTATCCGAGTCTGAAATAAGATCAAGCATCACTTTATTGACATTCGTTCCACCGGTCTCGAAGTTGATAGCCAGATCTGTCATCGTTGCAGATAGCGCAAATATTTGATCTGTCGCAAGTCCTGCTGTCTTGGCTCCACCACTTAGGCGTTGTGAGAATTTCAACAAATCTCCAACGTTAGCATTGGTTGTGGCTGACAACTTATTGGCCACACTTGCTAAAGTTTCTACTTTTGAAATTGGCTCATTAAGAGAGTTAGAAAGTTTAGCAAATGAGGTAGCTGCTTCTTTGGAAGTAAGGTCAGTGGTGATACCTACCATCCCCATAACACGTGTGAATTCTTTAATGTCATCAACACTTTGTATACCTAGCTGTCCTGCAGCTTCTGCAATATCATAAAGTCCATGAATTCCAAAGCCTTCCATACTCACAGACATGGCATCAATTTCACCGGTAAGTCTTCTGAATTCTTGACCCGATAACCCTGTTGTCTTTGCAATAGCTATTTGAGCATTCTCAATGTCCATAAAGGTATTGACAACAAACTTTGCAGATTCAAGAGATGCATAAGCAGTAGCAAAACCAATAGCACTTTTTTTCATAGTGTCAAAAGATTTACTTACACCTTTTTGGGCGTTTGAAGCACTGTTTGACAACTTGGCAAACTCTTTTTGCGTAACAATAAGTTCATTGCTATCAGAATCAACTTTTAATTTGATCTTGAGTTGTTTATCCATATTAGACTTCTTTTAGTTATCTTTTTTACTTGCATTTATCCAGATACTAGCCATGCTCAGTACCACCGGAACCCATTCTTTTTCATCAAGTTCATACCATGATAAAAAATCTTTTAAAGCTTCGTATTTTTTACCTACAGGACCATCAAATCCATACTCCCAGGGTGTCCTTAGGAAAATATGTGATAAAAGCTCAAGTTCTTCATCGTCATCCAGATATTCGACCTCTTCTTCAAGATCATATCGATGCTTGGCGATATCTTTATTCAATGACCCCTCACCTGATCCGTTCTCTTCAGACCAGGCATAAAGACGTTCTAATCGTCTTTGTTGAGCTTTCCCAGCTCTTGGAGTAGGTTCATATACTCTTCATATACATTTCCTTCAGAATATAAGTAACTCATCAATGAAGATTTGTACGGTTCTGCACCGCGCAAGTTCTCTTCCATAACCTTTGTAATAACATCAAGACGATCTTTGGCTTCACTGTCTCTAAGACGCTCACCCTGTTCAGTTGACAAGGCAAGGAACTTAAATTCAACTTCAACATCTTTTTCATTTTCATCGATAAAGAGGTACTTTTTTGTTACGCTTTTTCGTGTAGATTTAACTTTCATGTTTTTCCTTTTTATGTGTAGACAAGGCTAAAGTTGTCATTACCTGCACTGCTTTCGCATAACCAGGTACGGTCATAGACGATCTTCTTATTGTCAGCACTTTCTGCAACTTCCATAGGATTACAGTATGAAGCAGTAAGGGTCAATGTCTCGCCTGCACCAATGCCAAGAACAATAATCACCTCTTTCTTCGTATTAAGCTTGAGCTCATTCCAATGGTCTGAATTCCCCTTTGTCTTGACGGCCTTCACCTTGAGCGTAGGTTTAAAACCACCAACAAAATACTCTTTTAGTCCGATAGCATAGACCTCTTCAATCTCATTTCCAAGTGAGAAATCAAAGCTTTCAAGATTAATTGTGCTTCCACCAACCGTGATGACCTGAGCACTTTGAATAATCAGGGTAGTGTTTTGGTCCAACGTTACAGTTGGGTTTGCCTCGGCTGCTTCATCAAGTGTAGTAAATCCTTTTAAAGAAAAAGAAAGTTTGGCTTGTTCTCCGACCTTACCTGAGATGGTCAGATCTCCTGCAATGCCTGTTACATCACGCATATATCCATCCAGATAAGCCTTAGCTGTTGCCGTTGCCTGGTTCATAGCAGGCGCATAAGTCACACTCACCCCAGCTGCAATTGTCTCAGACAATCCACAAGCCTTAAATAGTTCAGCTATCTTTGGAGCAACGCCAGCCGTGCCACTTGCACGAGCGATGATATCGACGGGAAAATCTACCGTTGTCCAGTCTGGGATAGAAAGTGTCTTATCATTCCCTGACGCACCATTACCTTTGTCTTTATAGTCAGCAGACTTCGTCTTTGGGTTGATAATAATGTCATTATTTGTTGTAATAACGTCACCTGCAGTAGGAACCCCTCCCGTGCTGAACAAGAGTGTATTTTTATCGCTTAACTGTCGTGCCATCTTTCACCTCCGTGATGTATCCGGCCTTTAACAAAGCCTCAATTTCTTCCGTTTTCTTACTTTCAAACGTACCTTTTACAATTTCCCCCGCCACTTTAATCGTGGCGTTTTTACGAACAATCACAAACTTCATATTTAACCTTTCAAATAACGAATTTCAGACTCAAAGACGATCACTTCAAAATCCAGTTCTTTTATGTCCTTCTGCGTCTCAACAAAAAGGATCTTCTCATCATTGGTTATCTGATAATCGACAACATCTTCTATCAAAGCCGGCGTAACTGACTTGTCTTTACACAATGCGACCATAGTCACCACAGAGGTGCTTATATCTTTTGCCTTACGTGATACGATTTCAAGTTGATAGCCTTGGATATGTTGATCCAGTAGACCTTTAACAACTGTTTTGAACTGATCTTCTGTCATCTACTTTTCTCCTAAGATCAAGATAGTCTCAAGCCCATCATTTTGATGCTCAAAATTAACGACCTTGTAGTCCTTTCCCAAGATCACAAAAGTATCACCTGTTGCCAGTGATACAACATCACTGCTCTGACAGGTGTAACTCTTAGTATCTATAGACTCGATTTCGATATCATCAATTTTGTTGATAGCAATATCAATCCCGTTGTAAAGAGCCGTATCAGAAAACTCAGATATGTTATAAAACACATCCATGTCTGCATTTAATTGCTCTTTAAAATTCATTAGTTACCCTTAATCCCTAAGTAATATGCTTTTAATGCAACAATGTAATCCTCATGAGATTTACCTTCCGCATTAATATTTAGCTTGGACACAAGAATTTGTGCGTTCTTATAGGACAAAGCAGATATCTCTTCATCACCTAGGCGATTTACACTTTTACTTTCAAATTGTTGAAGGGTTGATCTTCTGTGTCCATTCAAGACAAGACGATCGCCAAGATCATTACCGACTTCAATGATGTCTCCATCTTGATACTTTTTGCCACGGTATGTCTCATCACCTGTCAGTTCAATAAACATAATGTACCCTTACGCTGCATTTATTTTTACAAGAACTGAACCTGCAGTAGCAGCTGTCTTAGCACTGACTGCACGTCCTGCACGTGTGTTGCTAGTAGCAGTCGTAGTCACTTCACGAGATGTTTCGTTAAAGTAAAGTAGTGCCCCTTCAGTAACAGCATCTGCAGTGGTGGCAGCTATCTCATAAACACTCTCTATTTCAAGAACAATCATTTCACCAGCAAGCCCAGATGTAGATGCAATACCAATCATGCCAGTACCTAATGGAACAACGTCTCCAACATCAACCGCACCGGCTAAGATGTGATCGATTCTTTTTCCTTCTTGAACGCGAGTTGCTTCTTTCATATTTCTTTCCTTTTAATTACCGGCTTAGACGCCAGCGTTTTTATAAAGACCACGATAGTCTTCTGCATAGACACCGAAGTCAAACACACACTCAAACGTTACACCCGACAAGTCACGATCCGATTCGCGCACGATAGGTCGCTTATTGGTACCTTGTAGATAAAGAACCTTTATCGTACGACGTGATGCAGCCAAGTACCAAGGAGATGCATCAAGCTCAGAATCTACAATCACATCTAACGTATTGCGGTGAACATTTGTCACTCCACTATTGCTTCCATCAGGATTAGACTCGGAGTTAAGTAATTGCAATGCTGTCGACTCATTTTCAGGAGACACCAACATGAATTTTGGCGCAATATTTAGTTTTACCTCACCCTCTTTTTGGCGACGCATTTTTGTACGTGCTGACGTCAATGTAGATGTGCTAATAGCGGCACCTGTGGTGTCAATATTTTTATGCGCGGTTGCATCAAATATTTTTTGTCCATCTGCCATAACATAAGAGGAAAAATCACCTTTTTCTTGAAGTAAATCATAAACAATACCGTTTGCAGAACGTCTAGCCATATCACCAAACTCTTCAAAAAATTTCTGAAAAGCGCCTAGATCATCATTAATAAGCATTTGTCTTGTAACGCGAAGTTTTGCGCCATAAGTCTCAAGCTTAAATGTCTCACCATTTTCGCCAAATTCAATGTTTTTAAGCTCACCGTTTTCAGCTACTTTCTTTAGGCGTCCACCTGATTTCATATGCGCTGCAACACCTTGTTTAAAGTCAGCTACTTCAATGGCTTGTGTCCAGATATGAAAAGTAGCTTCAGCTTCTTCAAAAGCATTATCAAGCATCTTGTTCGCTACGTTACTTAAAAGTACAGGAAAATCTGACGTTCCCATAGCACGAGCGATAAGTTCTTCTTTATCAAAACCGTCATAGCCAGTAACTGCACGAGCAATCTCAAGCATTGATGCCCCAACAAATTTTCGTGCTGCAGGATCTTCATTCTCTACCTTTCCACCAAAACGCATGATAAGCCCCTGAGCAATAGCGCGAGATATATTCTCTCTCTCATTATTATCTGACCCACGTTGAAAATTAATGTCAGTATTGTCATTAATTCGTTTTGCCAATAATGCACGGGCAAAGTCATCTGGTGTTTTTTCTTTATCTTCCAGGAATCTTTTAACCTCAGAATCGTCCGTGATATCTTTATGTTGTGCTGCAATAGCATTAATACCGGCAACACGCTTAAGCTCTACATTCTCATCTTCAATAGACTTTCTATCAGTAGATACGCGTAATATCTCAGCATCAATATCTGCTAACTTTCGTGTGATCTGATCTTCCGTACCGCTACCTGATTTCAATACATCTAACTGACGACGCAGTTCTTCCAATTTATCCATGATATTTCCTTCATTGTTATCTTCACTTCTACCGATTCCTGCACTAGGATCAGCACCTATGTCCACAAGGGACGCCTCTTGAAATTCCCAACGTGTAACCTCGACAAGTGGCACATCCCCATCACGTTCAGTCAAACGAACTTCAAGTTTTTTGCCTCCCACTGAGATTTCAGTCAGGGTTTCTTCCTGAACCATCCTCCAAAACATTTCTGCATCTGGGTTAGCCTCAGAAAAGAATGCAGTAGCTCTAAGCTCAGTACCATCCAAGTGTACATTTTCTAAACGACCTATTGGAAGTTCGCCATATTTACCCGAACCATGCATCCAGCGAAGTTTCCCTGTTGCAGCACGCGTAAGATCCACATTTTCTTCACCATGCAAAAGAACTTCATCATATTGTTCACCACTCCAATAATCAGTTCTACGCAGTGGTATTTCTGTAGATATTAATATGTCTACACTTCGTAATTCTTTGTTGATCGAGCCAGGTGCAATCAAAGCACGGGCAAATTCATTTTGCTCAAGTAATTTGCTTTCATTAAGCTTTTTTCTAGACATTACTATCCTCCTTGTCCAAGATTCCTGCGTCTTTCATCATCTCTTTTTCCTTTTGTCTTTGAGTTATAATTTCTTCAAGGTCTTTTCCCTTTGAGGCAGCGAATTCATCAAGCGTAGCTGTTCCAAGTTCATATTCTTCTTTGAATGCTTTGATATCTTTAAGTGGATCTACCCACTCACGAGCTGGCGCGATCCATCGAGGTTGACAAAATTTTGTTTTATCTGAAAAATAAGAACTCGCGGAAAGCCCCTTTATGTTCCCAGCAATAACATTGTTGTCCAACCACTCTTCAAATAATGGGTTTAAAACATAAGTAGTAAAATGCCATTGTTCATGAGAAAATGTTTTATGATCTTGTATAAGCGAAGCTCTAGCAGATGAAAAGTTAGTCTGTGTATAATCTCTAAAAGCAAGTTCATAGCTGATCTTACGACCTGTTGCTATCATGCGTACACATGAACGCACAAACTCTCCATATTCAGTACCGCTAATAGTAGGGTCAAATTGATGTATCTTTTCACCCTCATTAAGATAGTGGACCATAACACCGTTAATATCAAAAATAGGATCAGCTACTTCATCTTTATTCAATGCACCTATGCGACCAGCGACATTTGAAGACTCTATCGCATAAGCTATTCCGGATCTTGATCGAAGGGCCTGAATCGTTGCAGATTGGTACCCTGCAAAGTTACGAAGGTCTATAATAATCTGCTTGTATTCGCTAACACCTCTGTACTGCGTGGCACGATTATTAATCTTGAAATAGTGAATAATGTCTTTAGCATCTATTTTTTGACTTCGAGATAAACCTGCATTTAATACATACTTTTGAGGAGCACCATTAATATCAACCTCAATACCATCAACCATAGTAGTATCACCAAGCTGATATGATGTGTCGAATCTGTCAGCCTCTATAAGCTGTATTTTTAGAGGATGTTTTTTATCAGAAGTTAGTTTTTTATATATTAAGATCTCGCCATCCATCATTCTCTGCCCTGGAATAGTAGAATGCATCTCGTAAAAGTGTTGACGGCCTGTAATATCACAGTTTTTAGGCTTAATCCATTCATTAAAATGTCGTTCTATTTCTTTGTCAATTTGTTCAAGTCCTGTTTTTGACTGGAATTTCATGCCATTAGCAAAAGAGTTTACTTTAATAGAGTGATCTATCCCAGAGACAATGCCGTTATTTTCATGTAACCATCTGGCACGCGCACGCATAACATCTCTGTCCGGAGAGGCAGTATTTTCAAAAGGTGAATTAGCATTTTTAAAATCTTGATTTGCACCTCGAAGTTTTCCTCCCTCGTAAAACCCTCTTTTAATATCTAACATATCTCTAAGTAAACTCATTTTCTGAGTCCTTTAATAGCAGCAATATATTGAGATAAAAGGATAAGAGCTAAAAACAGCACAGATACGATGATACGCGTAATCATAGACCAAGTGCTCACATCGAAGGACAAGTGTACAAAAGCACCAAACAAAAATAGCAGTAGTGCCAATACAGATAGTTCTGCAATATAAAATGATTTAATTAAACTGTACAGGCGCATACATTTTCATTGGTTTTTGATTTTGTCCGGGGATATAGCTACTTCCGAGAATATCAATCTTAGAAATAAGATTGTTCTCTCGGTTATATAAATCTTTTAGGTTTGCACGAGTAAGTTCTTTCCCGTCAATCTTATAGCTTTGTGATGTTTCGACTGCTTCAATAGCAGTTTGTACAGCTTCAAGTTGTTGACCTAATGTCTTTACCATAACCTTCCTTTTCAAAGTAATGACAACAGTTTCACAGAATCTAAAAAAAAAGTTTAGGCCAAAAAAATCAGGCATGTCTTTTTTTTTGTTTTTCTGCTAGTAACGTAAAAGTTCGTAATATAGGAGGTTAAAAGTTCGGTTTATTTAACATTTGGAAAAAAATGTATAAAAATGTAAGAAAAAGTTTGCAAAAAGTTTGCAAATTTGTGGGAATTTCCCTCAAAAAGAGGGAATTTGAAGGTAGATTTAGATTTTAAAGAGTGGAAATGTTGTGAGAATGCAAGTCATTTATGACCAAATTTTGAAGATATGCACTTCGATTACCGTTGAATTCAACTAATCTTTCAGGGAGTACTTCTAAAATATCCGTTCTCATCATGACATTGATTCTTTTTAACTTCTCAACTTTCACATTGATAAGCTGCGGCATCGCACCGGTTTCAATTTCAGTGTCACCTTCCATTAATTCTTCTAAATTTAATGCTTTTGGTAATGCTTTTAAATCTTCACAATAAAGTTCACTTGCTTCAATAATATTATGAACAGCTTCTTTAAATGTACTACCGTAGCTTGACACAAAGTTAAGATCAGGCACGACAGCGACATAATCATCACCTTCTTTATGGATGAATGCTATATATTCCATAGTTTTATTTCCTTTCATTCATTGTAGCTAGAGACTAGCGGAGTTCAATTCCGCTTTGCTTCTCTATGCTCTTGAGTGTTCCTATCGGGATATCTTTTTTCCCGTGGTCAGGAACGATAACCACCATCTCACCTTTTATGAGCTTCTTATGTGACCCTTTTTGGGACTTAAGCTCAAAACCGTTGCTCTTTAAAATCTTTAGGACTTCTTTGGCGTCCATCTATCTACCTCCTTTTATATACACATTATACACACTATAACCTTAAATACACTTAATGTGTATAGTGTGTATTAATTCAAGATTTATATACATTTAATAACTGCTACGGTAAAAATATTAGGCATTAGATCTAATATCAGGATAAATTTTTTCTAGCTCGGTCAAGCTTTCTTCCCATATCCCATCCCATATAATTTTTTCTATGGCCTGCCCTATGTTTTTTATTGAGTATTTATGCATTACGTGATTGATGACTCTTTCGGTTCTGCGCTCAACTGATGGCTTTGTTTTTAGATTTTCTCTTCCGTCCCAATATTCCATATTTCTATACCTCCAGCTTAATAATTATTTATGAAATCATCATCAAATGATTTTCTCGACTTTAGTTTTGTATTTGATTTATGTTGTATTTCTTGTTTAACCATTATTGGTCCACGTTGTGCCAGCATTTCCAGATCTACCCCCACAATAAATAATGAGCAGTATCCATAAACACGCACATCCCAAGCTTCATTTCTTGCACGACGGGCTACCCATCTACCATCCTTGCCTCTCTGTTCTGCCGTCAACTGTTTGAAATATTCTTCATTGTATTCCGGTTCTTCAGGGAAATGCATATAGCCTGGGCCAATAGCTTCTGTCATAAGATGAGAAGAGATGACATTTTTAGCAGCATTTACTCCGAGCTGGTAAAGAGGTATTTTTGCTTTATTTGATCGACTTGCCAAATGTGGTGAAATTGGTGCGTCTATTGCCTTTGCACCTTTAATAGCAAAAACACCTCGGTTAAATCGTGTCTTACAAAATGCGTATGCTTGTTTAGCCCTATGTCCTTGAGTGTCTAAACACCCACAGGCGATGCGCATAAGTCCACCGTTCTCATGAGTCCATGTTTTTAAAAGAAAGTCATCAAAACGTTGCCATACATCAGGTTTAGAGGTATCACCATGAAATACTTTGTAGGCAATGCTCCAAGACTCTTCTGCTTCACCCCAACCTTGAACCTCGCACTCAATACGATTATCCTGTGTATCAGCTCCAAAAGTGAGAATAAGTACGCCATCCGGGACCTGAGCGAGGTAATGTTCCTTTCTATCTTCATAATTTCCTATTTCTATCTTTTCATAGTCCTCTTCCCATGTTCTTGCAAGTACTTCACTATAAAATGCCTTTAGTTTTAAACGACTTTTTGAAGCGTCTAAAAATTCTTGAGCAATGTCTTGCCATCTAACATTAGGCGAGTATGAAAGCATTGACCAAAAAGAAAATGATGCTATTCCTTTAAATGGTTTTTCTGCTATCCACTTTCCGCGTTTATCCATTTCTCGTTTATGATGATCATATATTCGTTCACCACACTTTTTACACTTAAAGTGTGCAGTTTCAGGGAAGTGCTGCAAAGTTTTACCTTCTTCACTTATATTTTTATCCCATGTTAGTTCTTCAAACTCAAATTTCTGCATGTACTCACAATGAGGGCAAGGAAAATTACGATAGCGCTGGTCTCCCATTTTAAACCAGTAATCAACACGAGACACACCTTTGCCATCATCATCTTCGGCATCAGGCTCATAAGCCCTTCCTATAGGTTTGCCACCAATGATATTTTTACGGTCCCAAAAATCGGAATTACGGCGGAAAAATGTCATCATCGTATCGCCTGCATTACCTGCTTCAGCCTTCCACGCATCAATTTCATCACCAATACAAACTTTTACCGTACGCCGGTTAAAATTCTTGTCAGATTCTGCTCCTACACCTTCCCAAATACCTCCGGGGTACATTTTCTTTACTGTCTTCTCTTTTTTCCCTCTTCCGCGAGTAGAAGGGGTGTCTATAAGCCTTGCAATATCTGGGTTGTCTCTTATCATTGGTTCAAATTCATCTTCTGCATAACCGGTCATCTCATCGTCATTTGGCTGAGCATGAAGGATTGAACACGGCCTCTGTTCAATAAAATACCCCTGAGCCATATTTATAAGTTTGGTATATCCTACCCTCGTAGGCTTTTTCACTACAACCAACCACGTTCCAAAGTCGGTCATTGCATCAAGTATCTCAGGTTGATATGAATAGAGAGTCACTTGTCCAGGAGCAGAAGAAGACTCTGCAGATAATTTAAATTTTGATTCTGCCCATTGCGACCCTGTTAACATTGGGCGTGGTTTTAATATCTTAATCCCATGATCGAGAAGAATGCGCTGTTGCTGTGTCAAGACTCCCATTCGTACTCCCGGATAGATACTTTTTGATCATTAATATTTTTAATCAACCACTCTACAACCTCGTTTTTAATCTCTGGAAAATGGGACTTTAGGTTAATAGGCAAATCATCAAGATACTTGTTTAGAGGGGAGAAAAGAATTTCAACGACAGTCTTAGCATGAGCAATAGGAACAACCTGTCCTAATAGCTCTAGGGTCTGAGTTTTATTTTTAAGCCCTAACCAAAACTCTTTTTCAGCTTTTGCACCTGCAATAGTTATTTCTTCAGGAACCTTAATATCCCCCATCTCTTCTGGTATTCCAGCAAGAGTAGCTCTCTTTACTTCTTCAAGTTCACCTTTTTCACGTATCTCTTCCAGTCGACGATCTAATTCATCTTCTGTCATATCCGCTTGTGATGGGTATGTACCAGCTGTACTCATAAGAGTAGGTTCTACTTTACGACTGTTATTTGCTTCTCTTTGAGCATCGCGAGTAGGATCTTTTGAATCTTCAATAGATTTTTTAACTTCTTCATATTTATAAAACTTCTTTGGGCTTCCATGTTTAGAATGTGAAGGTATTTTCCCTTCCGCTACCATTTGAGAAAAGTATGACTTACTGTAAGTAATATCATCTCTACTCTTTAAAAGTTTCAAACAATTAGCAGCTGTAATTAAATCATACATTCATCTTCTCCATAAACGTTCAGTGAACATTTTCAACTATAAAAGTTAAGCAAGTTTGTCTACTAATAAATCGCGATGCTTCGGGGTTCACACTACCCGTATGAGATATATCTTCCAGAAGGACCCATTGTATTTTCACTAGTGCCATCCTTTCATTTTATTAATAGATGAAGCTCTTTCAATAGCTTCATTAAAATGTTTTGAATATCTTCTTGCAATTACTTTTGATACAGTTGATTCAAGGTCAAAGCGTTTTTTGTAGTTAGGCTTTTCGCTGATACGCAACATACATATAGGCTTGTCATGTCCTGGCATCCTTGCATAAATGCCTGGGGCCATTGTCGTTTTTGATTTACCAGTAACAATAAAGAAGCGTGCCTTTGTTCTTCTTGAGTTTGCTTTAGACCTACTTCCCTTTGTTTCATTTGCACTGTACCCTGCTTTTATATTTAACTTAAGCTGTGACATCATCTGAATATAAGCAGATCCCCTTATCTTAACTCCAGGGGATGGTGTCAAGATTTCTCCTTTGTACATATAACCTGACCGTATCAGCGCTTTTTCCATTCCTCTTCTTTCCCGATCACCACCACTAAAGTGATGAGCAAGAACTTTATGCTGCCATCTGAACTCATCTACAAACAACTCAGCATAATTGCTATCTCTAGTAGCTTTCTTAATACGAAATGAATTAGGTATAGACCCTTTAGTTATATTTAGCTTTCCACCAATCTCACGTTTCATTGATTCAAGCGCATCAAACGCAAGATTATTAACCGTAGTTCTTTGAATATATGGAAGGTCCCTGTCTCTAAGATACCCAAGCTCTTTAATTGCTTCATCAAGGTTATGATCTATGCTAATCTTAAACATCTAAGACACCTTCACAAAATCAATAAAATCAACATCACCCTGCATCAGCATACGAAGAAAGGTTGAGTTCGGGAACATCATCGGATTAGCCATCGCATCAGTTACAAAACTCTCGCCGACCTTCACTCCCTCAAGTCTTACCCCTTGGTTCATGATTGCTACCTTCTCAGGAAGATATGCCAGGAACATCATGTTGTCAATAAACTTACTCAGACCCACCAACCGCTCATCTGTGTTCAGCTCTTGTTTGTACTTCTTGTAGGCGTGTGCCACAATCTTGATATTCAAATACTCTTTGATCTGCTTGTATGATTCGTAGGATTGTTCTTTTGCCCCGAGGTATTTTCCTGCACACATTCTCAACTCTGCATAAGCTGCTTGAAACTCTCCATCGATTGCAGAAGTGTGATGAGGATTTGATGCCGGTGATGATGCTATATTATTACTCTCTGTAGTAGTCTCTGCATAGTTACAGTTTTTACTATAATCTAAAGCGGGAAACTCGCTTTTGCTACGCTTGTTTTTACTCTTAGGTACGCTTGCAGTATTATCGGTCTCTTTTTCACCATATATCTCATACAAAATAGCCTCAAGTTTTTCAACATTAAGCGTATAATACGTTACCCGATCTCTATTGATTTTTGACGAAACGAGACCCATTTCTTTCAGCTTTGAAAAAGCAGTTTGAAATTCCTGCTTAGTAAAACAAAGTTCCTCAGACCAGCTGTCACCATCTGTATATTTCTCATGATCACACGGCTCTATAAACTTATAGAACGCAACACCGTTCTGCTTATCCCACCAGTACATGATCTGCTGTAATAATATAGTTGCATTGGTGTTCTTGATGACCCTCTTTAACTCAGGTCTGAATGTTATGACGTTTTTATCCGCAGCCAGTGTTTTAATGTAACTCATCGTATACCCTCTTTATCCTATTATTGTCATCTCTATCGTGTCGTTCCTACCAGGGCTATCCTTTGGAATATCCTCATACACAACTTCCATGCTTGCCATAGCCGTATATGGCTGCATCGTAACCGTAGTCTTGTCAATGATCAGTTCCTCTTTAAACTCGATACCGTTTTGTCTATTCTTCTCGCAGATCATAGTGCGCTTGTTTTCCATGTTCTTATCTTTCGTAAAGAAGAGCATGATGTCCGCATCATAATCAGCGTCACCGCTTCCTTTGATAGCCATATGCCCATTTTTAAGATCATCCTTGCTCACCTGGACAATAAGTATGACTATCACCCCTTGTTCGACACATAAACGGCTCAGACGGCTAGTGATATCACTTATTTGTTCATTTCTCTTGGCAGCAAGACGACGGTTTGTGATTTTCATCAGCGAGTCTATTACGAAGAACTTTGTACCCTTGGCTGCATGCCCTTTGATTGACTTCTCTATCTGGTCGATATCCCTGCCTTTTTCAACTATGCGTATACGGTTTCTCTCAGATGTCGACAGCCGGTTCTTTTTCATTCGCAGTGCGATCTTCCATGCAGGCATCTCATATGTAAATAGAACCGAACTGTGCCCACGAGATACGTTGTACATGATCTGCATGGCAAAGGCTGTCTTGCCGGCTCCTTTTTCTCCTCCGAGCATTAAGAGCTGATGCTCCTCTATACCGCCGTCAAGGTGACGGTCTATAGATGGGACGCCTGTCTCATACTTTACGCGAGCAGGCATGTTCTCAAGCATTTCTATAGCTTCGTTGAGAGTGACCCCCTCTCCGTCTGAGCTACCGGTCTCAAGAAGATCAAGCATCTCAAGTTTGTTACCGTATAACTCTCGCTTTAGCTCGATACCTCTGTCATAGTCTCCATCTCGCTCACAGTTTGCTATCTCATTTGCCAGGCGCTTGTTCAGCTCAGCGATCTCATCGTAACGCTTCATATGTTCATCCATTTAGACTTTACGCTGTGCTCTTTCAGTACACCTATGTAATGGTTCACACTGGATAGAGATCCGAATGGGTTTGCTGTCAGTATCGCAAGAAAGTTTTGCTCATGGAATAAGTTGTTTTTTTGCAGATAGAATGAGACGGTGAGTTCGTCTGTAGGTTTGCCTTTTGATCGAAGAGCATTGATTACTTTTGCAACCGCCTTATGGAAGTAGTTCCCAAAATATTCTTCGTTTAGTTCAACATCTTTTATCTGGGATCTATCGTTAAATGTTCCTGCGAACATCACGCTTGATAATACTGATTTTTCTATGTCTTCAGTCATTTGTTTGCCTTGGTCCTTGCATCATTGAAAAAGGAGGGGAAGGAAGCCAAGAACCACCAACGCTACCCACCCTTTTCAATAACAGTTGTAGGCACTGTGGTACAATACGAAGCTTGTACTTTCAGTGCAACGTAAAGGAACCGGGTGTGCATCCGCCAAGATATCACCCGTTTCCGCCCTATTAACCCTGCGAACAAGGCTAAACAAGATGGAATACTCTTACCAAACAAATGTTGGAAAATTCACCATTAAGCCACAAAGTGGACGTTGGTTATTATCCATTAATGACAATACTCTAGGATCATATAATTCTCCTCATCAAGCTGCAGATGATGTATATAATCATGCTACTAATCATAATGAATGGGACGAACAGCTTGATATTGATGACCCAACTGATCTCTCAGAATGGAAAGTTCTTCGGTAAGAGATTTGATCTCTTTTCTACGCTGTACCAGCAAGTGTTGACGATATTTCACAAGCCCGGATGGAAATATTTTAAGCCCTAGATTTTCAAGCTCACAAAGTTTATCCTGTCCTATGATGCCTACTGCTAGTGTTCTAGTATCCCCCATAACCACTTTGTCATGTTTTTCAATAATGTCATTTTGATCTAACACAAGCGTGAGTTTTTCAATCTCCAATTTCAATTTTTCATTTTCCAGCTTTACCTGTTGAATTTTCAATTCGTTTAAAGTCTCCATCAATAAACCCTCACTCCGTCTTTACCTTCATGGACACATCCGCATCCGGCATAAAAATACCTGGCATGCATACCACCACGCTCATTGGACTCATCCATAACAAGGATCAGCCCTTTATGGCCTGCTTCTTCAAACTTCTTATTAAGATCAGCGATTCTTTGTGTCAGATGACGGATATTCATATTCTTGTAAGCCTCATCATAAGTAAGTGACTTGCCTTCACTGAAGTGCATATGAAGCGTATACGGTGTCGAGCCTTTTTTAAATGTTACAGTTGCCATGTCCTACTCCTGTCTTTGTTTCTTTAGTGCTGCGACGTGGTCTTCAAACTCTTTGATTCCTCGTCTGGCTGCATGAGCGATTTTTTCAAGATCTTCAGCTTCTTTGTCATCGATCACACCATCATTGTGTTTATACTCAAGAAACATGTTTGAAAGATTGCCGGCAAGAGCAGATATTTTAAGAAGATCATCTTTTAAGTGATCCTCACTGGAACTATTACATTGGGACCCTCTGACATATTGACCGCCATAGCGTTTGCACATATTGTCAAGAATGATATCTCGCTCTTCATCACATTCATCAAGAACTACCAAAAGCTGGTCAACAGTAATAGGCTTTGGTGTGGCTGGGTTATATGTGCTATAATTCAGTGCAGAAGCCAACTGAATATCACCATTTTTACCGGTGTAACCTAGCATGGGTGCAAAATGTTGACGGGCAGTGATACTGTGACGGTTTCCATAAGCTTCGATAGTATCGTGTATGTTTTTGTAGAAGAACGGGTTTTTAGCAAGTGCCATAATGGCTCCTTTAGGATCACTTTTCTGAAGAGGGGCTCCTAAAAAGGTCAAACCGCCCACTCAGAAAAATGGGTTTGAGATGACATAATAATGCATTACTGCATAAATGTCAAGCATTTTTGCATATTTATTAAAAAAGGATTACTGTGAACGTACCAAAAAAAGTTAGTGACAGATTTATATCTGGTCTTCAAAAATATAAAAAGATCTTGAAAAAAGCTCAAGACAAAGACGTAAATGAGTCCGACACTGTTGTTATTATCACAGATATGCTGGAAGAGATATTTGGCTATGACAAGTATGATGAGATTACAAGTGAGTACGCTATAAAAAGCACCTTTTGCGATCTAGCCATCCTAATTGAAGATAACTTAAAGTTTTTGATCGAGGTAAAAGCAATCGGCATTAACCTCAAAGAAAACCACCTAAACCAAGCACTTGCTTATGGAGCGAAAGAAGGTCTTAGCTGGATAATCCTCACTAATGGAGTAATCTGGGAAGTGTATCATGTTGTTATGAGCCCTAAACTTGAAGCAGAGCTTTTGTATAAAATCGATCTGTTAGAACTTGACTTTAGACAGAAGGATGTAACAGAAAACCTCTTTGTCATCTCAAAAGAAGGGCAATCTAAGAATGCGATCGATGAGCTGAATGAAAAAGTCAACATAATGAACAAACATATGCTCAGTGCAGCTTTGACTGAAGACAGTGTAATAAATGCGATCCGTTTACAATTAAACAAACTTTCCAGTATTAAAACAAACAGTGAAGACATCTTGGATATTGTTGTCAATGACATTATTAAACGTGATATTCTCGATGATGAAGCCTATAAAAAGGCAAAGTCCAAAATAAAAAGAATAAAGAACAAAGCAGCTAAAGAAAAAGAGCTGGAAGACGTTTAAAAATTATCTTAGTGTGGCAGACTTGGAATAAAAATTGCATGCTTACTAGATATGATCTATGTCTTAGGTCCACCTGGGCATATATGAAACATAAATGGTACTTATATAGTCTACTTGTATAGCTATATTTAACATTTTATGGTACTATTGATACCAATACATGGTAGTACAAGTTACTTAACAAAGACACATTATTGACACATTCAAGTGTGATAATGCGTAAAAGCGAAGCGTAAATGCTTAAATAAGTTATAGTCAGACAATTCATTAACTATAGTTGAAGCATCATACGAGTATAATTCGCAAAATTTTAAAGGGGTTCATGATGAGTAAAGAATTAGTATGGTTAATCAATGGTTTTTCTAATGCATTTAATGTATCTGGGAACAAATCAACAATTACAAAACATTCTAAAAAAGCAGGTACCTACTCTAAAAAGGTGTCCACTGATACTTCAAAAAACCTGCAATCTTCTGCTGTTAAAGTTGGCAATGCAATGCGTAAAGCTGTAGCTAACGCTTAATGGCTAAAAATAAACTTACAAAAAAACAGCAAACTATGAAAGCTGCAGGTAGGGTTGGTGAGCTTCATGTACTCGCAGCGCACCAACATGAACACAACCACCAACACCAACTGAACATTTCTCCATTTTTATCAGCCCATGAATTAGAAAAAATGAATGCAGTAGATCCTGCCTATGCCAATAAGATTTTTGAACTTACTAAATACCAAATTGAAGCTGACGTTGAGAATTCCAAGAAAAACATAGAATTGGAACAAAAAGAGCAGGAAATACGAGAAAAAGAAGTTATTGGAGAGATAGATCATAAAAAAAGAGGACAGTATTTTGGAGTCTATGCAATTACGTTTTTAGGACTAATAACACTTGGTTTAGTCTACTTTGAAGCATTTAAAACAGCTGCTGCCTTTGCATCTGTAACAATAGTAGGTGGAACGGTAGCCTTTACCGGCATCCCTGCTAAAAACAAAAATGAAAAAAAGGTCAAGTCAAAAGAGATCTAGATTACTATTTTTCTCAATCAGTTCTCTTTTCTTCTTCAATCTCAACCGGTTTACCACTCCAAAACGAATCATACACATACTTAGCCTCAGTATGATACATAAACTTGATAGTATTGTAGTAGATCTTCAAAGTGTCAGGATTCACGGCATAGTAGGTAATCGTTCTCTTGTTCCAAGGAAGGTTTGAGAGTTTCATGTCCCAGATCTCATCATAAAACTTTCGCTCACGACCCTTGACCATTAAGCTGCCATTTAAGTACACGACATGACCCCATGAGTATGACCTCATTATCTTATCTGTTCCCTCAATAAAAGCAACCATCAACGGTGCAAACATAATAAACATCCCTATCATGTAAGGATCATGCTCATGGATCATAATTTCTATAGAAATAACAATAATAAGCAGTACTATAAACCCCGTAAGTGCAATAAATCCATTGCTAAGCGTTGCCACCAATTTAATTGATTTAGGAGAAGCCTTCAACCGACTTACAAAATTATAGGTATGGTTTATATCTCTACCTGCCTGATTATTGTAACTCCCATGCGTATACTGAGTGTCCATGCTACACTACCATCTCTTTCTGGTGCTTCACCATGTTTTTATATGCCGTAATTCGCTCTTCATCATTAAAAGAGTCGTACACATATTTTGCTTCTGCATTATGCATAAACTTTATTTTGCGCCCGTAAGGCTTGTGACTGTTAGGGTTAACGCCGTAAAAATGTATGATTCCATTACCGATCCAGTTCTTTTTATAGCTTAATGTCCAGATCTCTTCATAGAATTTTCGCTCTCTGCCGTCCAACGTTATCTTTCCATCGGTGTATTTGATGTGCCAAGGAGAATATTTCAACATAAACCTTTGACTGCCCTCAATTAAAAAGATCACCAACATACCCACACTTACACTAAACAAGATTTTCAGCGTAGATGAGAACATACTGATATGAAGAAACCACCAGCTTATAAGAATTGACACGAGATAAGCAAAACCTACTATCCAGTCATGATTAACAATAGCCTTGAGTTCTATATCTCGAGGCGAAACATTGACACTGTGAACAAGACTGCTCAGTATAGTTAGGTTCCCACCTACTTGGTTGTTCCCATGTCCGTTGATATACCTCACTCAGTTGCCATCTTATATTTTCAGGCTTGTGACGTAGTTCAATACTTTCAATTTGTCATTTATATCAAGCCCTTTCACGATCGATGCTATCGTACCTGCGATCTGCTCGTCGACCGACGTATTATTATTATGTCCGCTGATATTTCCACCGGCTTGGTTGTTATGGTTTCCACTAAGAGTCTGACTTTGAGTGGCTGTAGTATTTACTAGCATTTCACCTTCACCCGTCAATAGCCAAGGAGTAGACACCCTATTTTTAGCTGCAAATATTGAGATAGTTTTTGTTAGGCTATCTCCTTTTTTTCCACGGTCAATAGTACTTTGACTAACACCAAGGTCATCAACGCATTTTTGTGTACTGCTCTTTCCATACACAGCGTCTAATGCTATACCAAATCTATACCCTATAGTATTCAAAAAAAACCTTTTTTGCATAAAAATGCATTTTTGCTTGACATAATATGCATTTTTGCATATACTGCCTATATTAGTTTACGTTTACACAACATAAACATTATAACAAAACGACTTTAAAAACAAAAAGGTTTATTACAAATGCAGTTTAACAACACATATCATGCTTCTACGTTGAGTTTAACCTTCTTCTTACCACAGCTATCACAGAGATATGTCTTATCAACTGTACCAAAAACATTACCATCCATAGCGGCAATCTGTTCGTCTATAAGCTTTAATGCACCGACTTCACAGTATTCACAGATCAAACCACTCGTTATAGCAGGTTGTTCAAGCTTATTTAACCGATTTTTCAATGCAGTATTCTCTCGCTCTAATGCTTCTATTCGTTCAGGTAGTGTGGAAAGAGCCTTTAAAAATTTAACATTCTTCAGGAGTTCATTTATGTCTTTAATCAAAAGTAATCCTTTAAAAACTGATAACAAGGTAAATATTATCTTAGAAAGTGATGGGAAAAGTATTTCTCTAAAACTTGGTTCAAACCCAATTGTCATAGCAGCCATTATGAGTGTAGAACAATTAGATCAATTGCAACATGAACTAGAAAAAATATTACACAATGTTCACAATTATAACCAAAATAAGGATTCTTAGTCATGCAGTTTAACAAGCATCTCACTCTTGGCGAGAACATAAAACTAGGTCTGTGGGCAAGAGATAAAACCGTTTATGTTGTTGCAAAAGATTTACAGACAACGGAAAATACAGTCAAAACGATCATTGCTGAAAGATTTACAAGAAAAGAAAAGATGCCACCTCTGCACAAACGTGTTTACGAGTATCTTCTTGAACACTGCGAAGGATTTGCCCAATGGGCAGAAGACAATGAGATAACCCTAGTTTCATAGATCTCTTTTAGAAGACATCTATTGAGCCTAGCTCAACAAACGTTGATTTAGAGTGTTTACATTCTACTTCATCATGTTACTTAACTTATCAGCGGCAGCTCTCGCAGGTCATGAGGTCGTTTTTAAAAATACCACGCAACAATCGAGCGTAAGCGTGAAGGGTCGTCAACGGACTCTGGAGTAAATGTGCAGTTGAAATGAATGTCTACCTGAGAGTAAGGGCCCTACTCTGATCAAACATTCAAAACAAGAGAATCGTTTTTGCGCAAGCAAAATGTTTCTTTAGTAAACTAAAAGGAAACCCAATGTCAGAAGAAGTATTAGCCTCAGAAATTGAAGCATTTATTCAGGCGTTTAGAGTAGTTGGCAATGGGGACATTGCCGATGAAACGTCTCGTAAACTAAAAGAGTGTGTAAAAGCGACAATGATTCTTGAAAAAAAATCAACACTTACCATAAAGCTTGATATTGGAAAGATTGCTGATGATCAAATTTCAATGGTAGGTACCGTATCTGCAAAAATACCTGAGACACAAATCAAAACAGGTTTCTTTGTGAACGACAGGACCTTTCTACCATCACGTAACAGACCGAACCAACAAACACTACCAGGAGTTAAATAATGAAAGAGATATTCAAACTATTTATTGATACATTTAGACCAGTAAAACAGGACTTAGGAAATGGCCGATTAGCGGTCCATCAGGATTATAAAGAAGATAACTCTGACAGGCCAATGTTTTTTAAGCCTGAGATAGCACGACACGTTCTCTCACAAACGATCATTAATAAAGAAGACTTCATTGAATTTGTAAACGAGTATAAAAAGATTGGAACAAAAATGTTTTACAATCAAAAAGGCGTCTCAGCTATCTTTAATTACTCAACAAAAGATGAAGCTGATTATGGTGATTCAATCTGTACGATGCCTTTACAACATACAGATGATTACACTGAGTTTGTCAGACATGAAAAAACTCAAATGTCACAAAAGCAATTTGTACGCTTTCTTAAACGAATGGAACCTTTCATTATTGCAATGGATGATAAAAAGTCTGACAGCATGGACATCATTGAGATGGCAGAACATTTACAGGCTATTAAGACCGTTGATAGCGTTCAACGTAACGCACAACAGAAGTTTCACTTAGATGTTAACATTCTTACCGGCAAGTCGAACATGACTCTTCCTCGCATAATCACTTTAGAGTTTCCAGTATTTACAAATGACCGTGTAATAACCACAAAATTTGAAGTTGAGCTTTTCTTGGGTGCTAAAGGTGAAGGTTCCCTATCTGCTGAGCTTATCTGTTATAACATTGACCAGCTCTATGAAGAAACAATCCGCGAGATCACAGCTTCTATTTTAAAAAACATTGAAGATGTAAAAGCATTTCAGTCCTAACGGGCTGATACATAACACGGAGACTTAGCTCAGCGGTTAGAGCATTGTATCCCCCCATATACAAAGGTCGCAGGTTCGAATCCTGCAGTCTCCACCCTTACACTCCTTAGATTTACTTAGACCTTGCAGACTTACTCACTGCAAGGACAAACATAACTTTTTATTGAGACACTTCAGGGTGTTTCAAAAAGAGATTAAAGGAACCACATGAGATCTTTAAAAAGAAAATGGAAAAGGTTTGAAGAGCTGCTAGAACAGTTAGCCGATCAAATCCTATAGAGCTCAAGACACTTAACATCAAAAGGATCACTATGACACAGTTATATGCAAAGATAAAAAGAAGCAGTAAATACCACAATCAAAATAGCTATCACGTACAAGATGATAAATTCATACCTTTTGAAGTCATCTATGATGAGAGGCAAGAGAAGTTTCTTGGCGGTGTGGGTGGAAACTACCCGGTTGATGATCTAAATCTATTCGTCAAACAAGATGAAGCATTTGTGAGGGTTGGCAAATGAGTATCGAAGACATAGAGTTTTATTACCTCAAGCTTATGCTGCTTGTCTATCCTGATATCAGCATCATATCTGCTCAGAACCAACTTAATACATTCAAATCAAAAATAGGACTCAAACCATGACCGACCTTACCATAGTATTTTTAATTTATCTGTTGATCTTAAGTATCATCCTCCCTTTGTTTTTCTTCTTAATATTTAGACACAACAAGAATAAAAAAGATGATTATTTCCATAGGGATGATTATATGATCGATGACTTCTACACGCCAAAGGATTGATTATGAACGCCAGTGCCTACGAATCATATAAACAAAAATGTAAAGAACTTGGACTAAAAGCAAGTCCTAAAAAGAAGCTCTTGGCTGAAGACATACAAAGAGAGCAAAAAGAAAACCGGATCGATGTAATAGCCTTGATCAAAGAAAAAAAAGAAACCGGCACCGGTACTGTCTCAGACTGCTAAAAAAGCTCTTACTCCAGTTAAAAAAGAAAAGCTTAAAAAACCGGTACCGGGTTCACAAGTTAAAACCGAAAAATCAAAGCCTGCAGCAAAGACAAAGCCTAAAAAACCAAAGCTAACTGATGAAGAAAAAAGAGAGAAACGTCGCGCATATCAAAGGGCCTATCAAAGAAAGAATAGACCTGCAGCAAAGCCTAAAAAACCAAAGCTAACTGATGAAGAAAAAAGAGAGAAACGTCTTGCTTACCAAAAAGCCTATAGAGAAAGAAACCGTGAAAAGTTAAATGCTCAGACCAAAGCCTGGAGAGATGCTAAGTCTCCGGAGCAATTAAAACAAGAGCGTAAAGAGTATAGAGAAAAGAATGGTGAGCATCTTCGTGCCGTTGACCGCGACAGAAAAGAAAAACGTAAAGAGTTCTATAAAAATAACCCCGAAGCATTGGCAAAAAGAAGAGCCCGTGATCGTGAACGATACCATCAGCAAATGAATGACCCGGAAAAGGCGGAAAAACTTCGGGCTAAATGGAGACGTGACAGTGAAAGAAAACGTTCAGCATGACTCATGGTGAACAATGGTACCTAAACAAAGATCGGTTTTACCATAACAGTAAGAAGTTTGAATCCTGTGATGCCATAGACAGAGGACTGCCAAAACGCATGTCAAAATCAGACGCCCTTGACTACTACAACAAAAAACTCATCAAATATTGGACCAGTACATCTCTAAAAATAAAACACAAGGAACCTCCCATGCCACCTGCAACACAAAAAACAAAGATACAAGATCGTTTTGAGAGCATAAAGGACAATGATGTCCTTAACATAACCAAAGCCCAGCTGATAGCACTTGTTGAAAGAGTAAGACAAGAAGCTATACAAGCGCATGAAAAAAACAACCAGTTCAATGCAGATGAGATATTTCATGCATTGAAAGTATCCTAAAGGACTTGCCATGCTAACTGATGTAGAATACAAAGCTGCACATAAAGACCAACTCCCTCTTCTCAGTCCAAAAGATATGACAGTCTGGATAATAGGAAGATCATTTCAACAACTGCTTGACGAAGAGTCTGAGATCATAGAACCAGTGGACATAACCCTCTACATAGATGAAAGAAACATAAAAAGAGCTATGGACACCCACACGTTCAAAGAGTCATTTAAAGAAGTCTTTGGCTGCCACATACCAAATCGAACAGACGAAAAAAACATAACAGCTGCCAAACTAATGGGGTACATAAAATGACAGGATTTCTAAAAAGTAAGGCTATAGGCCAAATTGACAAAGTCTTAGTTGATGGAAAAACCTATACAGACAAGCAGCTCAAAGAACTTATTAAAAAAACGGAGAAAGAATCATGAAAAAAGTTTTATATATTGACACAGAGACAACGGGATTAAGTTCTATATCGAACGGTCTTACCGAAGTAGCCTGTATTATTGTTATTGATGATGTGGAAGTTGATAAGTTTCTTTTGCAAATAAACACATCAACATACAAAAAAGAGGTTGATTTTGATGATTATGCGCTAAATCTTACAAATAAAAGCATAGAAGACATACATTCCTATCCGGACAGTTCTAGACAGTTTGAAGTATTTTTAAATCAAGTTGGTAAATATATTGATAAGTTTGATAAAGCAGATAAATTTCAGATATCTGGATATAACGTATCCTTTGACATAGGATTTATACAGTCTTGGTTTCATGACAATGATAATAAATTCTACGGGTCATACTTTAGTTACAAGGATCTAGATGTATTTGCTATGGTAAAACATTTTAAACATCTAGGTCTTATAGATACCCCAGATGATAAACTTTTGACAATATGCGAGCACTTTAATATTCCTCTTGATGCTCATAATGCACTTGATGATATTATAGCTACGAAAAAGCTAGATGAGATCTTGACCGATAAATTTATCATCACAAATGCATCATGAGAAGGAACGGCTTTTACTGGGTGAGATACTTAGGAGAGATGACCGTCGGACAATGGGATGATGAAAATGAAGAGTGGTACCTGGTAGGACTCCAAAAAGAGAACCATCATATCACGGATAAAGACCTCGACTATATTGCGCTGCAAGTTGGGTAAGTAACAAAAATCTGTCTTTCAAAGATCATAAATGCTTGTTTTAAGCACTTAGCATCAAAAAAGTATAGATTTTCTATACTAAAATACAAAATCGTGTGTACTATTTAGAATAATTTAATATAATTTAAAATTCTATTTTTTAATAAAAATATATTAAATTTAAACTTTGAAAATAAATATAGTAATAAGGTCATTTTTGTATACAACTATTTTAATCCTCTTCATATTCTTTGCTTCAGCTTCCGCCGAATCGTTGGCAAACAAGAACTACGGATCAGCTATTGTCTCGGAAGTTACTAGCATCTATGATGGTGATACCTTCCGAGTCAATATCAAAGACTATCCTGACCTACTCGGCTATCGCATAGGCATCAGGGTCAATGGTATCGATACTCCGGAGATGAGAGGCCAATGCCAACAAGAGAAGGACTTAGCCCGAAAAGCAAAGCAGATCACTGTGGCAGCTCTGCGGGCTGGGAAGAAGATCGAACTCCGTAATATGCAACGTGGTAAGTACTTTCGTATCGTAGCGGATGTATATATCGATGAGAAAAGCTTAGCTGATAATCTTATCAGATCAGGGCTCGCTGTTAAGTATAACGGCGGTACTAAAACAAAGGATTGGTGTAAATAAATGAGTATTATTAAAGGCAAACATTCAAGCAAATATGGAACTACTATTTTATTTAACGATGAAGAAATTACAATTGCTAGAGGCCAGACATGGGGATACAGAGGCAGTGGACCAAGAGAACTAGCACACACCATTTTGTTGGCAGCCACTAATGACATAAATATTGCTCAAAAGCTACATTACAAATACTTTGAAAAGGTTACCAGCCATTTTCCTAAAGATAAAGAGTGGAGTCTCTCTATAGAGGAGGTCTTAGAATGGATTAAAATAAATAAAGACCAAAAAATATTTAAAGGAAGAAGGCATCTCCTAAATAATGGAACAACTATAACCATAGATGGGGTTGACCTTCAAATACCGTCTGATTATCCAGGCGTGGGAACTATGCACACCAATGATCTTAATTATGGGTATAACGGTCAAGGGCCCAGAGAATTAGCTATTGCTATATTATCCCATGTTCTTGATGATTATGATAGAGTTGAAGCGCTTTATAAAGATTTTGGTAGAGAAATCACACAAACCCTCCCAGACAAATGGGAACTATCTGAAGATGAAGTTTTAGATTGGGTTAATGATCGTGAAGGGGTCATACAATTGTTTTCTGCTGAAGACAATATAGTAAAAACAACATGTAAAGAGCTTGGTATAACACAGAAAGAATTAGCTGAACAAATTGGTGCAGCAGAACAGACTGTAAGAGGTTGGAGTTCAGGTAAAGACTTACCTCAATGGGCAGTGAAATCTTTTGAAATGCTTATTAAGATACACGAGCAAAATGAGCTTGTAGAAACAGTAACAAAACTTCATAAAATACTATCTAAGAGAAATAAATAACAAGAAATTAATATCTTAAATATACATAAAGTATTGACAAACATTTCTTTTTGATATACAATTCTTTCTAGATTATATCTAGGAGATACATAGTGAGCAGTTTAATCCCTTTTGAATTTAACGGTCAAAAAGTTAGAGTTGTTGTTGATGAAACAACCGATCAAGAATATTTTGTAGCAAAAGATGTAGCCTTACTTCTTGGATATAAAAATACTACAAAAGCAGTTAGAGACCATTGCAAAAAGCCAATTACAGTAGGGGGGAACGATTCGTTCTCCCTTAACGCTAAAGGGGGTAACGAATCGTTCCCCCTTGATTTAGACCCACAAACAAGACTTATTCCCGAATCAGACCTGTGGAGACTTATTATAAAGTCAACTCTACCTGAAGCTGAAAAGATAGAAGAGTGGGTTATGGAAGAAGTCTTACCTCAAATAAGAAAAACAGGAAGTTTTTCAGTTCATCAAGAAAAACCTCAGGACCCAGACCTCTCCACATTAATGATGAAGATGCTTGAAAACCAATCTCGTCAGACAGATGCTCTTCTTGACTTGACAGGTTCCGTAATCAAGATGATGGAATACTCCGTGCGAACTGACAATCAAACACCTATGGAAACTATAATTGAGTATGATCCAAAGATAAGCCGTGATGAGAAGATGAACATACGAGCATCCATAGAGAGCAAATCAAAAGAACTGGCTGATGAACTCGGACTCACTAAAAAGTCTATCACTCCAGGAATGTGGGTGGAATTCAAGAACTACTTTGATGTGAGCGACTACGGTGATTTGTGTAAATTTCAGTATGGACCAGCGCTTAACTGGATCATGATGTATGAGCCTCGTAAAAAACCAATACTTGATGAAATCAAGTGGTAATGGGGATGTTATGTTGATACAAATAACAGAAGCGGAACTACAAGCCGTACAAATAGCCCTTTATAAAGTACATTCTATAGGTGTTATTTTGGAACATATTGGATTTGAAGAAACTGATGTCTATAAAAACCGCTACTCAAGTATTGTAGGAAATCTTTCCGAACTTTTAGTAGAAAACACTGAAAGAGCGCTTGATATTATAAATGAGGTGTTGTGAATAATAAGAAGCCTTCGGACACAACCTTATATGTTTACTTATGAGTTAGAGATAGTGAAATAAGTAAAATAATCTAAAAAGGAGACCCCATGAATAGAGTTCAGACCATACAAAAACTCGCCGAAGATGTCGGCATAGACCCATCCTCTATTCAAGCAATGCTTAAAAATGGGGAACTCACAAAATATAGAAAGCCCGGACTAAAAAGAGTCTTTGTTGATCCGGATGAGTTTTATTCAAGAGTCGAAAAAGATTCTGATGACAACGTTAGTATTGACTTTGATATGGAACATTTTAAAGTCTCTTAACCCTCCCCCTCTTCTTAAAAAATCCCCCTATTAAAAAATCACTTAAATTAAAAGGTGCTATTATGTCAACGCATAGTAAGACTGTTACTCCAAAAAGGAGTAGTAAAAAAATGACTTCATATTATATTAGAGGCAAGACAATTTGGCTGAGTTACTATGTTGAAGGACAGCGATTTCTAAAGTCGACAAAGCTAAAAAACACACCTCAGAATATAAAACTTGTTACAAACCATATTATTCCAAAGATAGATATGGATATAGCAACAGGTGAAATATACAAAAAAAAACTTAAGACCTTTGAGTATTATGGCCGTATATTTTTAGAACATAAGGATGATAATAAAACCTATCATCTAAAAGTAGCGTATTGGAAAAGGGCCATTGAGCACTTCAAGGGTCAAGATATTGATTCCATAACACGCTTAGACGTTAAACAGTACCTAAACTCGCTAGACATGCTCTCTAAGTCTAAAGGAGCATATAAAAGTTGTATAAAAGAGATCTTTGAATTTGCAGTTGATGATGGAGTGATTAGTTTCAACCCTGCAGTTGGTATAAAACTCAAGCAAGACGTTCGTAAAGATGTTCAGCATTTTACACGAGATGAAGTTGCCAAGATCATGGAAGTCGCTACCGGTGTGATGAGACCTTATCTTATGATCGCATTTAACACAGGCATGAGGGTAAGTGAAATACTTGGTCTGCAGCTTGGTGATTTTCAAGATGACGGATATATTCATATCAAACGTACCAGGACAAAAGGGATGCTAGGATCTGGAAAGACTAACAACTCCATACGAAATGTTCCTTATCCTTCTTTTCTCCTGGAGGAAGTTAAAAAGTTTCAAGATCCAAAGCAACTGTTCATATTTGGAGATATAGATGATGCTCTAAAATTAAGATATCTTTGGCTTAATATCTTGAAAGACAGTGGTGTCAGAAAGTTTAAAATGTATTGTACACGTCATACGTTTGCAACACTGATGCTAAAAGAAAACATTGTAAGTATAAATGAGCTAGCCGGTCTTCTCGGTCATTCGAGCCCGAAGATCACGCTTGAGCATTATGCAAGTATTATCAATGTAAAGAATATAGATTTAGGAAATAATTTTTCACTTTTCAGCTACAATCCAGCTACAGTTGAAAAAGAAAATATAAATTAGCCCCTAAATTAGGTAGTTTCGAGAGTATGGCACAGCTATAAGCCGAGTTCTGTATTTAAACGACAATTCATCTAATATGTATATTACTATACATCTTTAGCGAAGCATTACATTGTGAGACTGTAACCATTTGCTTCTTGCTGCGGGTTGGGTTTTCAAGCTCCTGATATTACTAAAAGGACTGGTGGGCTCTTACCCCACCTTTTCACCCTTACCATCTGATTTAAACGAAAACAGGAGTAAAACCCCTACTTCCTGCGCTAGCCGCTGTGGCACTAAAGCACACCAATGCATTCGGCATTACCGTCACATAATGTTCTTTCGTACAAAAGCATCAGCAAAACGATGGCGGTACATTTTCTGTTGCACTTTCCCTCATGTTACCATGGCCATCCGTTAGATGGAACCCTGTCTCACTGCAGCCCGGACTTTCCTCTTGCAAATGCAAGCTGCCGTTGCCGTACCATGGCGTCATTATAGAACAATTTTTATAAAGACCAACTAATAATTGACGACTTATAAGGTAGACTCTAATAATTCAAACAGTCAATATCTCAACTCATGTTATAAATATAGATGGAGTGCATAAACTTTTACTTCTTTATGTTTAAAGAGAAAAAAAATGTAAACATATTATTTATCATTATATTAAATGTTTTGATATATAGTTATTTATAGACTATTTACAAGGTGAGACAATGGCTACTCTAACAGAAGTTGAAAGTGTTGTTATCAGGTTCTCCGGAGACTCCGGGGATGGTATGCAACTTACAGGTACGCAGTTTTCAAATACGTCAGCAATCATGGGAAATGATATTGCAACCTTTCCGGACTATCCGGCAGAAATTCGAGCGCCTCAGGGTACTGTTGCCGGTGTATCCGGATTTCAACTTCACTTTGGTTCGAGAGAAATTTTCACGCCTGGTGATGAAGCAGATATGCTTGTGGCTTTTAATCCCGCCGCCCTCAAAGTCAATTTAAAGGACCTTAAAAAAGGCGGTACCATTCTTCTAAACCTTGACGCATTTACTGATAAGAAGATTGAAAAAGCCGGTTATGAAAGCAATCCTCTTGAAGACGGACAACTTGACGGCTACCAACTCATTGAAGTGCCTGTTGATTCACAAACGGCGGAAGCGCTAAAAGATATCGACCTTGATACTAAAAGTAAAAAACGTTGCAAGAACTTTTACGCCTTAGGTATGACGTACTTTTTTTATCACAGGGAGATGGAGACAACCTTAGATTGGATTGAAAAGAAGTTTAGTGACAAACCTGAACTCTTAAAAGCGAACCAAACAGCTATGAAAGCCGGAGCAAATTTTGCGGAGACCCTCGAAACGATAGTATCAACTTATAAGGTCTCAAAGGCAAAAATCGAACCCGGCGTTTACCGACAGATCAATGGAAACACCTCTACTGCTTGGGGTTTTATCAGAGCGGCACAAGCCGCAAACTTACCCCTGTTTTTAGGTAGTTATCCAATCACTCCCGCTTCTGACATCTTGCATGAACTCTCAAAATATAAGGAGTTTGACGTCAAGACCTTTCAAGCCGAAGACGAAATTGCCGGCATTTGTACGGCCATAGGAGCAGGATTGACAGGTTCTTTAGCAATCACTACGACTTCAGGACCAGGCATGGCACTTAAAGGCGAAGCCATAGGCTTAGCTATAAGTTATGAAACACCTCTTGTAATTGTAAATGTTCAGCGTGGAGGACCCTCCACAGGACTTCCCACTAAAACAGAGCAGTCAGATCTATATCAAGCGCTTTATGGAAGAAATGGTGACTCACCTTTGATCATTGTAGCCGCTTCCAGACCCAATGACTGTTTTCATATGGCGTATGAGGCAAGTAGACTGGCATTAGAGCATATGACACCCGTTATACTACTGAGCGATGGTTACGTAGCCAATGGTACTGAACCATGGAAAATCCCAGATGTTGATACACTCTATGCCAGTATCAAGCATAAAATGCTCGATCCAGAAACGGTAGATAAAGAGAACTGGAGTTGGATCACCAGAGACCCGAAAACGCTGGTAAGAGACTGGGCTATACCTGGTATGGAAGGTCTTGAACACAGGATAGGCGGTCTGGAAAAAGACTTTGATACAGGAAATATCTCTTATGATCCTGCCAATCATCAAAAAATGTGCGAGACAAGGCAAAAAAAAGTAGAAAACGCAGCCAACAACATTCCCTTGCAGGAGATCGAAGGAGATGAAAGTGGAGACCTGCTGGTCATCTCATGGGGCGGCACCTATGGTTCGGTAGAAATGGCGGTCAGAGCACTTCAAAAAGAAGGCCAAAAAATATCTTTGATACATTTAAGATATATTCATCCCATGCCTAAAAACGTTGGTGATCTCATTAAAAACTTCAAAAAGGTAATCGTACCTGAACTTAACATGGGGCAAATGGTCCATGTTATCAATGCAAAATTTGCCTGCAATGCCACAGCTTACAATAAAGTCGAGGGACTCCCCTTTAAAATTTCTGAATTGAAAGAAGCATTTAGCAATGCCTTAAAGGAGGCTCAAAATGACTAAAGAAAATAACTCGCACTATACAAAAAAAGACTTTGTCAGTGATCAAGAAGTAAAGTGGTGCCCCGGATGTGGAGATTATGCCATACTTTCAGCTATACAATCAGCTATGGCACAGCTTGGAAGAAAACGTGAGGATGTTGTCTGTGTTTCAGGCATTGGCTGCTCTTCCAGATTTCCTTACTATCTAAACACCTATGGTTATCATACTATCCATGGTAGAGCAGCTGCAATCGCATCCGGTGTCAAGACAGCTAACCCGGATTTGAGCGTGTGGGTCATGACAGGTGATGGAGACAGTTTATCCATTGGTGGTAATCATTTCATACATGTCCTTAGAAGAAACATGGATATGAATATTGTTCTTTTCAACAATCAGGTCTACGGCCTAACCAAGGGACAATACTCCCCGACTTCCGTACGGGGTCAGGTGACAAAATCCACGCCTTATGGATCTCTTGATAGACCTTTTAGCCCTGCAAAACTTGCCTTTGGCGCCAGTGCAACCTTCATCGCACGTACCACTGATACTAACGCAAAACAGATAGAAGCCATTATGTTAGAGGCAGAGGAACATAGGGGCACCTCTTTTATTGAAGTCTATCAGAACTGTGTCATTTTTAATGATGGCTGTCACTCAGACTATGCTGAGAAAAAGAGCAGAGATGATCATTCAATCATACTTGAACAAGGTAAGCCCATGATCTTTGGGGGTGAGGTTAAAAAGGGTCTGATCCTTGATAAACTTACATTGAAAGTAGTTGAACTGGGAGATGCCTATAGCGAAGCAGATTGTCTTATTCATGATAAAACAAATGAGATGTTAGCATCCTTACTCGTCGCGATGGATGCAAATGCAAGCATGCCTAAGTTATACGGTGTTATTTTTGCCGTTGACGACGTCATCTATAACGATCAAGTAACGGCTCAGATTGCTGAAGTCAAAGCCAAAAAAGGTGATGGTGACTTTAACAAACTTCTACACTCCGGCGATACATGGGAAATTAAAGCGTGATTTCCCATCACGTCTAAATGGTTTTAACAGGGCTTGAAAAAGACGTTATTATCGTTTAATTATACGCAGGTATATCATACTTCTCGAACAACTCTTTAAGACCCTTTGTCAGCTTTCCATGAGCGGGGTACTTTGGCATAGGTTTTTTCTGTTGCCCTTTTCGTGTAGGCACAAACAGCTCTTTATCATAGAGCTTACTAAGTTTATTATAGTTACTCTTACTGACTTTGGGTTCTTTCGGTACTTCGCTTGGATGCACATACATATCACCCTGCTCATCCACATAAGCACCTCTTTCAAAATAATCCGCTGCATTTCTTAAAAACGCAGGTAAATCAAAATCTTCTTCATACCCTAAACCTGTTCGCTTGAGTGCATTTTCAAGCTTACCCAAAATCGCATTAGCTCTCTTATCAAGGGCTTCTCTCACAACGCCTTTGGTTGGTGAGTATGCCTCATCATTTCTTTTGTGCGCATGATCTAGTACCATCTTTTCAAGGGGTATAGCCTTGCCCAAGACCGGACACTTTTTATCGTTTATCAACCAAAGCTTCTCTTTTAAGGCTTTGATATCTTTTTGTTTCATCTCTATATACATAGGGCTCCATCTTATTGCATTATTATATACTGATTTTTGAAGCTATTGCTATTTCATGTAACTCTTCAATATTTTTCAATGAAGTCATCTAACATCCCCTCTAACGTTTCTGCCCCCTCAAACATCGACTTACTCTTCAAAACCTCTACTACAATCTCAGCCGTACATAAACCATACTCTTTTTGATTACGTCTAAGTGAATACACTGACTTCTTATCTGTTTGTATCTTTACGCAAGGAAGATCTTGTAAATAAGGGCTCTTATTGTAGATCTTTTGAGCTTCTTGCCAGGTACTGTCGATAAGGATATAAGTATCATAAGATGTTGTTGCACAAAGCGTCTCACTTTGTTCATGTGGATAAAGCAAGGCAACACTTCCATCTTCTATGCAGTTCAGCAACTTTTTATTTGGCTTAGTACGTTCCCAAAGAACTACCTCTATATCATCACCTAAAAGCTCTATCGCTAAAGCGCCTGTATTTGTTTTACGATGTAGCTCTTTTTGATGTGTGAGAAACAACAGTTTCATAGATATCGGCCTTTACTAAAAGCCTATCAAGTTTTTTACTTCTTGACACTTAAAAAGTTATGAGGTTGATATAGTATAATGCTTTATTAATAAGGAAAACGATGATTGAACCATATCTGTTAGGTGCTCTTGCACAGTTTATTCTTGTCATATCTATACTTCCTTATGTTATAAGTATTTTTCGTGGCACCGTACAGCCAAATCAAATTTCTTGGTTTATTTGGAGTGTTATAGGTTTTGCATTTTGGTTAATCACTCCTGCAACAGCAGATGAAATAACAAAGATGCTAACCGTTATTTTCATGCTCAACCCAACAGTGGTTTTTATACTAACCCTGTTTAAAGGAAAGCGTACAAAGCCAGACAATTTGGAAAAGTTTTCCTTAGTGATAGGTTTGTCCGCTATTTTAGTATGGTACTTTTTCAAAGACAATTCAGGAACACTTCCAATTGTCATTGCCATCTGTGCTGATTTTTGTGCTCTTTTGCCAACCTTGCGCTTTGTCTTTGCAACCCCTGAAGAAGAGACGCCACTTGCATGGATTTTATTTTCTTTAGGATTTTTAATTGCTATTTTTGCCATTGAAAATCATAATATTGAAAGTTTGTTATTACCGGTATATATGGCAATTGGCTCATTTTTTGTTGCTTTTCCATTAGTTCAATACAGAATAAAGATGAAGATTCCTATAAAAAACTGGATCATCTGATTCTTGAAAAAAAGGTACTTATGTACACGCCTATATCAACTGAATTTTTTGATCAGTTAACCGTTGCAATGGAAAGAAAGATTCCTTCTACCATAGAATATTATCCAAATGAAGAACACGAAAAAAAGCAAGAGCAACAACGCATAAAAGCTTTAATAAAGACCATGGAAGTAGTCGAAGGTTTTGAATTTTTAGTACTGGACACAAATGAAAAGATCAGACTATCCTCGGTGGTTAAGTTTAATGGAAAAAGACATAGAGAAGACTAGTATTTCCTCTGGTTTTAAAAAAGTGTCCCTTGTCCGGGTGCTGTCTCTGTATCTTCAGTAATACATTCTATGCTGTCATTTTTGACACTATTGACATAGTCACTTACAGGGAAGTATCTTATTTTATCACTTGAGAGTGGTATAAAGAGTCTGTTTAGCTCACTGTAGCTACTTCTATCATCAAGCCACAACTCCCATGCATCTGATTCAAGGATAACTGGCATACGGTCATGAAGACCTGCTATCTTTTCATTGGGCTCTGTGGTAAGTAAGGCGCAGGTCAGTATGGTATCTCCCCCTGTATTGTCATACCACGACTCATAAATACCCGCAAATACAAAGTACTCTCCACTGGCTGATGCGATAAAATGCGCCTTGCTTTTTTTGCTCGGGGCATCTTTTTTCCATTCAAAGTAACCATTAAGGGGAATGAGACATCTTCTTTGCTTATAAGCTTCCTTGAAACTGCTCTTTTCAAATACCGTTTCACTTCGTGCATTAATTTGCATACTAGCACGGGAAGAAGCCCACGAGGGTATCAGCCCAAAGTGTGCATAGGTATAGACCTTCGTATTGGTATAGATAGCTATATTTAAGGTGGGAGCAATATTATATTGCTTTTTTAAGACACCAATACTGTCTCTAAACATCCCAAACGTCTTTGCAATGTCATGTTTAAAAGTTACATTGTCAAACATACTCAATCGTCCAGGCACCAACTCTCCTTCATCTGCATCATCGGCTAAAAAGTCTCTATTCTACCAAAATATTGGGGAGAGTAGTCAATGTTGAGAAAAAGAAAAGTGGAGGGCCGAGGTTCAACCTCTCAGGCATATATTTATGTTTTAAGTTAACATATGAATACTATGCTAAACTTAGCTATATTATACAGGGCTTTTGTAAGTGCCCTTAAATGGGTTAATATATGTTCAAATTCTTTTTTTTATTTTTTATTTATGCACAGATCTCCTTTAGTGATACGATCACATTAGTTGCAGATGAGTGGTGCCCTCACAACTGTGCAGAAGATTCTAAGGACCCTGGATATATGATTGAGGTTGCCAAAAAAATCTTTAATAAGGCTGGGCATACGCTTGTATACATAACCGGTTGCTCTTGGGAAGTTGCCATTGAAAAGAGTCGAAATGGTAAATATAACGGTATAGTTGGTGCCGCTAAGGGTGATGCTCCTGATTTTATCTATCCAAAAAATGAGATAGGAATTTCACAGATGGCTTTTTTAATTCATAGTATCAACGCATGGAAATACACGGGGATAGACTCTCTTTCGCAGGTTAAGCTAGGTGCCATTACCAGCTACTCATATAATGATGAGATAGATACCTATATTCAACAATACAAAGACAACCCGGCAAAGGTGCAACTTGTTTCAGGCAATCTTGCACTCTATTATAATATGCAAAAACTCACAAGAGGAATGATTACAACCCTCATAGATGATACCGCTGTTATAAACTACTACTTTAAAAGTAGAAACCTGAAAAACCCATTTAAGTTTGTAAATGTAGATGCTGAGACTAAAAGTTATATTGCCTTTTCACCATATTATTTGAAATCACAAGAATATGCCACTATCTTATCAGATGGGATTGATCAATTAAGACAAAGTGGTGAGTTAAACACTATCATGAAAAAATATGGACTGCGCGACTGGAAAAAAGAGTAGAAAGTTCTACTCTTCATCTATAAAGCTACTCTTGTTTGGATCCTGCCAACCCAAAAACAAAACTATAATCACTAGCAAACTTTTTCCCATGTTTTGGTGGGGTAAGTGTCGCAATTGAATGGCAATAAACACATGTTGCACCTTTACTTCCACGAAAGATGCAAAACTGTGGAGCCCTGTCCCCCCTTTAACTTAATTGCTCAGTTGGAAGACAAAAAATAAAAGTGGAGGTTCAAGGTTTTACCCCGGCAGTGTATCTTATTTTATAAAGACTTAATTAGAAAAACTTGATACAACATTCTCAATCGTTTGTTTCTCGTCTTTAGCTTCGCAAGAAAAGCCTTTATCCTCAAGTGATTTTATAATCATCAAGATATACGCTTCAAAGGGCTTAAGAAGAGAATCGCTTAAACCTATCTTCGGCTCAATGCTATCTGGCACAATTGCAAACAGACTGACCTTAGGCAAGGTGTTTCCTTTATGCTCAATTATATTAAGACATCCTAAGACACTCTTCTCATCCTCATCTTCATCCGTGCTAAAGCCGCGAAATGTTGCCATAGGAAACTGATACATTGAACCAGGCGCATCCTCGATTCCAATAACATCAAGGACAACGATTTCCTCATACTCCATAAAAACATTGAGTAAGTTCATTCCTTTATCACCACCATGGATAATATCCACGTTTGGATGAAAACTGTAATTAGACTCTAGGTACTTACTCGCATATAAGGCGATACCTTCATCTTTGTGTAATATATTTCCGACGCTTAAAATAGCAAATTGTTTTTTATTCATGCGGCATTCTAACAAAACTTTCCAATAAAAAAATAAAGGAATAAATATAAAAAAGAGTCCCTGCTCTTTCCTAATCTTTTACTTTAATCAAACAAGAGAAGATCTTATAAAATATGCGCTATATACTCTCTAACCTATTTAAATCTTGCATAAAACGATTAGCTTCTTTTGCTGAGTTCTCTTTGACCTAAGTGATATATAATACGTTTATAACATTTAAAATTTATGGGTATATTCCTAATGCAAAGAAAATATATGAAAAAGATAACAGAAAGTTCTAATACGGTAGAAACACTAAACGATCTCGCAGAATTAGCAGATTACTCACTTATAGACACGCTTACGTGTGATCTTGATGCAAAAGAAAACGGAGTGGATCATGATCCGCGGCAAGTCTTCACAGGACACTTTGTCCCCGTGAACCCAACCCCAATCAAAGACCCTATCTACATCGCGCACAGCAAGCACTTTTTTAGCGAACTGGGCTTTTGTGACAGTTTAGCAGAGTCAGAGGACTTTGTACGTATGTTTTCCGGTGACACCTCGAATATACCAGAACCGATGCGTCGTACGGGTTGGGCATGTGGTTATGCGCTTTCTATCTACGGAACCGAATACTACCAACAGTGTCCCTTCCAAACAGGCAACGGATACGGAGACGGTCGAGCCGTCTCAATCTTTGAGGGTGTGATAAACGGAAAGCGCTGGGAGATGCAGCTTAAAGGCGGCGGCAGGACACCCTACTGTCGTGGAGCCGATGGTCGCGCTGTGCTTCGTTCAAGTATCCGCGAGTTTTTAGCCCAAGAGCATATGCATGCCCTGGGAATTCCAACATCACGCTCCTTGAGTCTGTATACTTCCAAGACAGAGACAGTCAAGCGACCATGGTTTAATCAGGGTTCCTACTCAAAAGATCCCGAAGTCATGATAGATGAAGCCGTCGCTATCTCTACTCGGGTTGCACCCTCGTTTATTAGAGTCGGTCAAATCGAACTTTTCGGCCGTCGCGCCCGTAAGAAAGAACACCCTCAGGCGATGAAAGAACTTGAGAAGATGGTCTTGCACCTAATTGACAGGGAGTACAGTGAGCTAATTGATGAGAGTTTAACACTCCACGAAAAAGTACTCCTGCTCGCACGCGAATTTCGCTCCCGTCTTACGTCACTTGTGGCAAACTGGATCCGCGTAGGTTATTGTCAAGGAAACTTCAATAGCGACAACTGTGCGGCAGGAGGCTTTACCCTCGATTATGGACCATTTGGATTTATAGATATGTTTGACCCAAAATATCAGCCATGGACGGGTGGCGGACAACACTTCTCATTTTTAAATCAGCCCCAGGCAGCCGGACGTAATTTTAATTCATTTTGCACGGCTTTAGCTCCACTGCTTGAATCAGATCAGGATTCACTCGATAAACTAGAGACAATTAAAGGTGAATTTTCTCTCATCATGCAAGAGCAAATTCAAAATATGTGGGCTAGTAAGCTTGGACTTGACACCTTTGATGCAGAGCTATTCAAAGAACTCATAGTACTTATGCTACAGACTTCTGTTGATTATACTATCCTCTTTCGTGAGCTCTCTGCCATACCTGAAGACATTGAGCCTCTGAAAAAAAGCTTTTACCAAGAATCGATCACTTCTCAAGATATCCTAACACGCTGGTCACAGTGGTTAGAGAAATGGAAATCATTCATCAACGCCACGTCGCAAGAGTCTCGTGAGAAGCTTTCTAAACAGATGAAAGGTATTAACCCAAAATACACGCTGAGAGAATGGTTCCTTGTGCCTGCCTATCAGAAGGCCACCGAGGGAGACTATACACGCATTAAAGAGTTACAAGAGATCATGACAAAGCCCTACGATGAGTTATCAAACGAGATAGAAGAAAAATACTATAAACTAAAACCAACTGAGTTCTTTGCGATTGCCGGAATATCACATGTCAGTTGTTCGTCATAGACTATGGAGTTAAAAAATCACACTTTTTTAACAAGTTCTCGTGCTGCCCACTGAGCAAACTCTACTCGGGTACAGCTATCACTGTGTCCATAATCCAGGCCCTCAGCGCAACGGTAAATAATCAGATCATTTTTGGGATTAGGATTGGGCGCTTCATCGATGACTTGACGGACAGACCACTCATTACCGTGCTTTCCATTGGTGTAATAATGGCCTAATTTGATCTCACTGACACTAAGCTTGTCCTGTTCGATATGCTGAAGCGTAAGTGTAAAAAGACGCTTAAGGTCATCAATAGTAACATCCACCACTAAATCCATATCTTTCATGGCCTGCTCAATATGTTTACTGTGCAAAGTGGAATTGACTTCTTCTTGACGAGACATCTCTTTTTCAACAAACCGCATCATAGAAATGGGGTAACGTCGCCAATCAAAGATACTATTATAAACAACGGCAATAACAAACATGCTAAGGACGTTAATAAAAATTGGTGAAAGAACATACATAAATCCCAAGTCATGGATCACCGGTCCGCCTACAACCGCTACAAGGGCAGTAGCCCCTCCGGGTGGATGAATACTGTTTAAAAGATGCATCACACCGATAGAAAGTCCTACTGCAAGGCCTGCAGCAATGAAGATATTAGGCACGAGCATATATGATGCAACCCCGATACATGCAGAGACTAAATTTCCCATAAAAAGAGCCCAAGGCTGTGACAAAGCACCATGAGGAATAGCAAACAGTAAGACAGCAGCTGCTCCCATAGAGGGGACTAAAAACACCGCGCCTTCAAGTCCGATAAGCAAGTAACTGATATAAAAAGTGATCGAGATGCCCAGTATAGCACCTATTGTCGCAACTATCTTTTCACTTTTACTGGTTCTAGAACGCTCTATAGAAAAAAAAGTTTTAAATCTTTGATACATCATACATGCACTTTATCATATGAAAATGAAGTAAAATGGAGACACTTCATCCTAAGTTTTCAATAAGGTCAAAACGCTATTTTCACTTCTTTTGATTTTTCAACATAAAGAAGGACATTGGTAAAAGCAAATTGATCCACTTCCTCCATACCGGCATAATCATATTCAACCAGATAGTCAAAGCCCTCTAGTTCAGTGTTTTTAACGTTTTTAAGATGAACAGCGTAGATTAATAGGTCGGCTAGGTCACTTACAGGAATGATCTCTCTAAAGTCTTTACCAAACACATCTATATAGTCATCCACTATACCTTCATTTGACATAAACAATATCCAAAGTATTATCTTGTCTACATTCTGGGGTGCATTAACTTTGTTTAAAAAGCTATCATAGATCTCTTTATTTTGAGCAATCTCATCAAGCTGTTCATTGGCTTGTGTGATTAAAAAGTTGATTCGTTCTTCACTGAGTTTATCGTTTCTATGACCATCTAAAACTTTCTCTGCGATTTGCATTGTGTGCATTATTTCTCTTTTTATTTTAATATGTAATTATGACCATCTGTTCTAAAAATCTCTATTAAAATCAGGAGATGTTTTCTACTAAATCATTATCCGTTGGATAGCCTGGAACTTCATAACCATCCTCATCAAAAAAATGTTTTTTTCCTGTGTCCATACTAATGCACACCAGAGCGTACTCTTCATCTTCACGAATCTCTTTGATGATGAAGGTCTTGCCCATCCGAGTCTTCCATCTCTGAGCCACTTTGAACTCTATAAATTCATATTGCACTGTTTACTTCTTACTACGGTATTGTCTAGTCGTCGTTATGCAGTTGCCCACTAAATTCAAAGCCAAACTTCGTTTTGTTAGCTATCTCTTCTTGTACTTCTTCTATGGCATCATCCGTTCTGCTTTCTACCTGATGAAGAAAAAATTTATATTGATTTTCATATTTAAAACTGTTGACTTTATAAGGTATCTTATCACCATGTTCTTCTATGAATTTTTCAAGGCTGTCTTCCCAGATGAAGGTAAGTTCGCACTCTATAGTTCGCTGTTTATCTTCACCAGGTAATGTATATTTAAACTCTACCTCTTCATCATACGTTATGACCTCAAACGTTTTTTGTTCGTTTTTAGACGTCTCTTCAGTGTTTGTCATTGTTCTCTCGATTCGTAAAGTATTATTTTTTTAGAGTTATAACAGAATTAGCTGTAAATTGGATAAGTTTTTATACTACTTCTCGTAATTAAATATATATCTAAACTATGAACCTGTTCGTCACTATAGCCTAAAATCAAAAAGGTGGGTATTCATCTCCTGATCCAAATTTTTCACCCAAGGGTTAAAATTGTATAATGATATAATTAACAACAATATACTGCGATACAGTGTAGCAAATCAATGACACATGACCAAGGAAACAAAATGCCCTTAAATAAAAAAGAAGTGAAAAATATAAAACTAACAAACTTTACACAAAGTATAAAAACAATCCAAACACGTCAAGAAAAAGAGCTGCAAAAGAAGATAAAAGAAAATGAGGATTATATCGAGCATATAAAAAAGCATGACAAAAAAGCCTATGAAAGGTACTTAAGTTATTCAAGCTATTTAAAACACTGAATATTTCCTTCATAATTAAAAACAATATCTTTTTAAAATCATAAAACAGCTTTAAAGTATATAGTTTCATAAAATAACAAATTTAGGAATAAAAACATGAAAAGTAATATAGTAGATTATGGAGCTTTCACGTCTCTTTCAACGGATGAATTTTTAGAAAAACTGGAAGAAGGCTGTACGATTATCGATGTAAGACGTCAAGACGAGTGGGACTTTACCGGTGTGATAGAAGGCAGTGTGAAAATCACCTTTTTTGATGAATCAGGTCAATACGATGCAAAAGCATTTCTAGATGCCTTTTCTAAGGTGGTAACACACAAGGATCAACCTTTTATCTTAGTATGTGCCCATGCAAACAGAACCAAAAGCATTGGAGAGTTCTTAGGTCTTCAAATGGGATATAAACATGTCTTCGAATTGGATGGGGGTATTATTAATGGTTGGATTGATTTGGGCTATGGAACGGTGCGTTAGCGCCCTTTAGCCACACGACACTGGACGTCCGACATTGTTTGCTCCGAAATAGCAGCCTTTCTCATTCATACAACGTATTGCTACATCATAATTGAGCGTAGGTTCTGTACTGCTCGTAAAATCAAAAGTCTCAACAAATCCTTTTATGGTATAACCATCTTGCAATGTAATGCTGTTAATATCCGTACCGTGTGGAACTAAAACCCATATAGGTGCACCTGATTGTGCCATAACATCATATTTATCTACTTTCATTTTTACCCTTTTTATTTATCATATTAGTTTTTTATTCTCTTGTCAAAAGCAATCTAAGCTATTAATCCATTTTTCATATTCTATCAAAATCAAACAGACACTCTATTGAATTTTAAATAGTAGATGGTCTTCTAATATCTCACTTTATAGATTAGAATGAAATAACAACATAGCCTACAGATAAAGTAATAGTAATCCCTGATTACTATTTTTTTGGAATTCTTTAAAATAGATGTATAATAAATCAAGAGGTAAAAAGATGGGCAGTGAGATAAGCAATAGAGATTTCAGTGAAGAAGATTACGACAATTTTTGGAAAGCGTATAAGCGTGAGATAGCGTATATAAACAAACTATTTGAGCAGGGAGGCGCTATCTTCTCTAATGAGTACCGTGTTGGTTATGAGCTAGAGGCTTGTATATTAGACCATAGCAACGTTCCCAATCCTATCAATAAAAAAATACTATCAACTATAAACTCACCCCTCTTTACGCATGAACTTGCAAATTATGATTTAGAGATCAATGGAAATATATTTAAGATTGATGCTGATGCTTTAGAAAATCTGGAAAGTGATATGTTTTCCCTTTGGGATAAAGCAAAAAAAGCGTCTCAGAAGCACAATGCAAACCTTGGACTTTTTGGTGTCCTTCCATCATTAGAGTTCAAACATTTTAATAAAGATCTATTCCAATCCGATATGCATAGGTATACACTGTTCTCTCAACGATTACGAGAACTACGTGAAGAGCCTGTGAAGCTATTATTTCATGGAAAAGATGAAGTTGCTTTAGAAAAAGATGATGTGATGCTCGAAGCTCTTGGAACCTCTTTACAGATTCATCTACAAATCCCATTTGATAAAGCTGTTGAGTATTATCATGCATCACTGATAGCTTCAGTCGTACTTGTCGGCTTTGGAGCAAATTCACCGCTTGTACTTGGAAAACGTGCCTGGCATGAGTCCCGTATACCTATATTTGAGCAGTCTGTAGACACACGTGCGAAAAAACGCAGAGACAATGGGGATGAAAAGCGTGTCCATTTTGCACATGACTATATCGATTCTTGGTTGGACTTACTTGAGCAAAATGATGCATTTAAGATTATTTTTGCTGATGTACGTGACACACTACCAAACAAACTGCACCATTTCAATCTACATAATGGAACCATTTGGCGATGGATTCGACCAATACTAGGTGAAGACAGTGATGGCAAACATACCTTGCGCTTAGAGCTTCGCGTCTTGCCAGCGGGACCAACACTTATAGACACACACACAAATATTTGGTTCTTTATAGGTTTGGTACATGGATTAGTCATATCCAATATGAACCTACAAAAAATACCATTTCAAATGCTTAAAAACGATTTTTACACCGTCGCAAAACAAGGGTTAGAGGCGGAATTCCACGAACCTCAAGATGCACAGAAAGTAGCGCTAAAAGATTGGATACTACAAGAGGGAATTGCCCTGTGTAAAAAAGGGCTTGATACTTTTGGTGTTGAACATACGCGCAAATACCTTGATATTATAAAGCAGCGAACCTTAACCACGCAAACAGGTGCTGCATGGCAGCTAAAGCACTATGAAAAGTATCATAGTATCAAGAAGTTAATGGAAGATTATATGAAAAATTCTGATAAAAACATTCCAATCCATGAGTGGGAGCTATAGATGAAAGATTTACATATACTGTATGATGAATTGCCAAACACCTTCTTAGAAGTCTCTAATCGTGACATAAAAAAGGTGTTTGATAAGCCTACATTGATTCACTTGCGTGGTGAAAAACCTTCAGCTGTATTTGTATCTATCTTAATTCATGGAAATGAATATAGTGGTCTAGAGATCATGCAAGAGATACTGGAGAAGTATAAAACAACCAATGGCTATAAACTTCCTCGTTCCATTTGGCTTTTTGTGGGTAATGTTGATGCGGCGGAGTTAGGCTTGCGTCTACTTGACTCTCAAATTGACTTTAACCGTGCATGGCCTGGCACCGATAACCCAGATAATGAGACCTCAAAATTGTTGCAAAAAGTGATGGAGACCATCACCAAAACAGAGTTGTTTGCTGCCGTTGACTTACATAATAACACAGGACAAAACCCACCTTACGGTTGTATCTCTCAAGTGAATGAAAAAAATAAGTACCTTTGTACTCTATTTAATCATATTGCCATGGTTTTTAAAACACCAAAAGGTGTTTCCACTATGGCGTTTGATGATATTTGTCCAGCAATAACGTTGGAGTGTTCAACGCCTGGAAATACGCTGGCAAAAGCAAAAGCCTTTGATTTTGTCGATGCTTTGTTACATATGGATCATTTTCCAGACAAGCCAGTCTCTGAACATGATCTGCAGTTAGTGCAAAACTCTGCAACGATAAAGATTAATGAAAATGTGACCTTTAGTTTTGAAGAAAACTTGCATTCTCCAAGTGAGATGGATGTGATAGTCGTAAATAATTTTGATCATCACAACTTTACTATCTTACAAGAAGGTGAAGTATTTGCCCATACAAAGGTTGTAAAACCATTTATAGTTACTTCGCAAAGGGGAAATGACATCACAGATACGATCATAGAAAATAATAACGGAGCCATCTCACTCAAAAAAGCACTTATGCCAGCAATGATATCTATAGATAAAAAGATAGTACTTCAGGATTGTCTATGCTATCTTTTGGAGGACTACTAACTAAATAGCATTTGAATAGTAACAAGTACCCAAATCAACCCTCCAAAGAGCCTAATTGGAACCCTTATATCTCTCTTTTAAAATTTCAAATATACTCGCCTATTATTATCGAGATGATGTAATTGCAAGGCTTAAACGAGGGAAGTTTAGTGACACTAAGTGAAAGATACTGGCAACGCAACAAATGCGTCTCTTTCCCAAGACGGTTATCAAAGTTACGAGCAGACGCTTGGTTAACAATAGCAATTAATTAGTGAAATATTTATTGAGTAGAAGCAGTTATATTAAAAGATATTTTATAAAGAATAAGAAACAAAGGCAGATAAAAATCCAGCCATTGCTTCTTTGTATAAGGGTGCAGCTAAGAGAAGTTGATCTTTGAAAGATCCGGTAGAGTAACCTCGTCACCAATCAATGGGTAACCATGAGTTCTTAAAACATGTTTTAAAAGCTCTAAATGTTCATCATCTTCAACTTCGGCTGTCACGGTATGAGGTTCACTGAGCAGATTTACCTTCACTGAGGTAAACCCAGCTAGGTCAAGGGCTGTTCTTATCGTAGCTGCGCAACCGCCACAGCTAAGATTTTGTACTTCTAAGGTTTGTAGCATTACTTAGCCATAGCCTTAGTAACTGCTTTTCCAATTTCAGCTGGAGAGACAACAACCGTTGCACCTGCAGCTTCAAGTGCAGCCATCTTCTCAGCAGCCGTTCCGGCAGTACCAGAAACGATTGCACCAGCGTGACCCATTGTTTTACCTTTTGGTGCAGTTTGACCTGCGATAAAAGCAACAACTGGTTTAGTGATGTGTTCTTTGATATAAGCAGCTGCTTGAATCTCAAGATCACCACCGATCTCACCGATCATAACAATACAATGTGTATCAGGATCCGCTTCAAACATTGGAAGAAGTTGCTTGTACGAAAGACCGATAATCGGGTCTCCACCAATACCAACCGCTGTAGAGATACCAAAACCTTCTTTACATACTTGGTTAGCACCTTCATAAGTAAGCGTACCCGACTTAGAGATAAGTCCAACGTTTCCTTTTTTGAAGATCATACCCGGCATGATTCCAATCTTACACTCTTCAGCAGTGATAACTCCCGGACAGTTTGGCCCGATTGTCTTCATACCGTGCTTAGTAGCGTGAGCTTTAGCCATTTGCATATCTTTTACCGGAGCACCTTCAGTAATAATTACTGCAAGTTCAATACCCGCTTCAGCCGCTTCCATTACAGCGTCACCAACAAATGCAGGTGGAACGAAGATCATAGAAACAGTTGCACCCGTAGTAGTAACCGCTTCTTTTACTGTATTAAATACCGGTTGACCAAGGTGAGTTTGACCACCCTTGTTCGGTGTAACACCACCAACGATCTTAGTGCCATATGCTAAACATTGTTCAGCATGGAAAGAACCTTCTTTCCCTGTGAAACCTTGAACGATTACTTTTGTATCTTTATTTACTAAAATTGACATCTATTAATTTCCTTTCGCAGCTGCTACAGCTTTTGCTGCACCATCACCCAAGTCATCACCAACAATCAAGTTAGCAATATTTGCATTCTTAAGAATTTCAGCAGCCTCTGGTGCATTTGTACCATCAAGACGAACGATTACAGGAACGTTAACGTCAGTGATCTTAGTCGCTTCGATAATCCCGTTAGCAATACGGTCACAACGAACGATACCACCAAAAATATTTACAAAAATTGCTTTAACCTTAGGGTTTTTAAGAATGATTTCAAACCCTTTAGCAACCGTCTCAGCGTTAGCAGAACCACCAACGTCAAGGAAGTTTGCAGGTGTTCCACCCATGTGGTTAATCGTATCCATAGTACCCATAGCAAGACCCGCACCATTTACCATACAACCGATTTCACCATCAAGAGCTACATAAGACAGACCATAATGAGCAGCTTCTACTTCATCAGCATCTTCTTCCGTCAAATCACGCATCTCAAGGATATCTGGTTGACGACCAAGAGCGGAATTATCAAATCCCATCTTTCCGTCAAGTGCGATAAATTCACCCTTACCTGTTTTAACAAGTGGGTTGATCTCGATCATCTCAGCATCGTTTTCCATATAAAGCTTAAATAACTTAGAAGCAAACTTAATAATATTTTTCTGCTCATCTTTGTCAGTAAGACCAAGACCAAATGCCAATTCACGACCATGGAAAGACTGGAAACCAATCGCTGGATCAACAGGAATTGTAACAATCTTTTCAGGAGTATTTGCAGCAACGTCTTCAATGTTCATACCACCTTCAGTCGAAGCCATGATCAAAGGCATCTCAGAAGCACGGTCTAGAACAACAGAAAGGTATAGCTCTTCTTTAATGTCAGCACCATCTTCGATGTAAAGCTTTTGAACCAACTTACCCTCAGCAGTTGTTTGGTGTGTCACCAAAGTCATACCAAGAATCTCGTTAGCTAAAGTCTCAACTTCTTCAAGAGTTTTAGCGAGCTTAACACCACCGCCTAGACCACGACCACCAGCATGAATCTGAGCTTTAACAACCCAAATAGGGCCACCTAGTTGTTCAGCTGCTACAACTGCGTCTTTGACGCTTTCTACCATAATACCTTTTGGTGTCGGCACGCCATATTTCTTGAAAATCTGTTTAGCTTGATATTCATGAATATTCATATATTTCTCCTTGTTAAAGTAAAGTTTACATTCTAAATCTTGCTAACGCTTTGGTTCCTTTTAAGCAGGAGACTCGCGCGCAGTCAGCAGCGCTTTGTACCAAGTGTTGTAAGGATTACGCCTTAGGTGCGATCATATCTTCTGGAACAACATACTTGTCAAACTCTTCACCTGTTAAAAGACCAAGCTCTATAGCTGTTTCTCTTAACGTAGATTTATTTGCATGTGCAGTTTTTGCGATCTTCGCTGCATTATCATAACCGACATACGGGTTAAGTGCCGTTACAAGCATAAGAGAGTCATGTAAAAAGTGATCAATCTTATCAGCAACGGGCTCAATACCTTCAGCACAATGGTCATTAAATGAAGTGATAGAGTCTGCAAGTAAACGAACTGATTGTAAGTAGTTAAGCGCGATTACCGGCTTAAATACATTCAGTTCAAAATTACCCTGAGATGCACCCATAGAGATAGAAACATCATTTCCAAACACCTGACACGTAACCATTGTTACTGCTTCTGCCTGCGTAGGGTTAACCTTACCCGGCATGATTGAAGAACCCGGCTCATTTGCAGGGATCTCGATCTCACCAAGCCCACAACGTGGACCTGAAGCCAACCATCTAACATCATTAGCGATTTTCATCATATCTGCGGCAAGTGCTTTTAGAGCACCGTGAGAATATACAAGTGCATCATGAGATGTCAATGAGTGGAACTTATTAGGTGCTGTGATAAAGTCATGACCCGTAAGTTCTGAGAGTTTGTCGGCAACTCTTTTACCCAGTTCCGGGTGGGCATTAAGACCTGTACCGACAGCAGTTCCACCAAGAGCAAGTTCTCTTACCGGCTCTAATGATTGTACTGCCATCTTTTCACATTTATCTAACATCTCAACCCAACCGCTGATCTCTTGACCAAGAGTAATAGGCGTAGCGTCTTGAAGGTGAGTTCTACCGATTTTAACAACAGACTCAAATTTAGCTGATTTATCAGCCAAAGTGGCACGAAGTTTTTTGATAGCTGGAAGAAGACGTGTCTCAACTGACATTACCGCTGCAACGTGAAGTGCAGTTGGATACGTATCGTTAGAAGATTGAGACTTGTTGACATCATCATTAGGATGCACAAGCTTCTCTTTTCTAAAGTCACCGCCAAGGATCTCAGTAGCACGGTTAGCAAGCACTTCATTATTGTTCATGTTAGACTGAGTACCTGAGCCTGTCTGCCATACAACTAATGGATAATTACCATCAAGTTTTCCTGCAAGCATATCATCAGCAGCAGCTGCAATAGCTTCAGCTTTCTTTGAATCTAATTTACCAAGGTCTCTGTTTACTAAAGCGACTGCTTTTTTTAGGAAAGAAAATGCCCTTGTAATTTCATATGGCATAGTCTCTTCGCCGATAGCAAAGTTTTGTATTGAACGCTGTGTTTGTGCTGCCCAATAGGCATTTTCAGGAACCTGAATCTCACCCATTGTATCTTTTTCAGTACGTGTACCCATCTTATTCTCCTTTTTATATTTATACGAAAAGAAAAAAACTTCCTTTTCTACATTAGAACTAAGTTTTACTCAGCATAACGCGCATCGTAGTTATACGACCTGAAACTGCTATTCTTCGTCGAAGAACTTGTTTTCATTGAGAGTATCGATCAGTGTTTGTACTGAATCAACTGACTTTTTGAACATCTTTTTTTCAACATCATTAAGTGTCACTTCAATAATCTTTTCACAACCGTTTGCACCGATCATAATGGGAACACCTGAAACTACATTATTGTAGCCATATTCACCTTCTAGCATTACAGCACACGGATGAATCTGTTTTGTATCTTTAAGAATTGCATCAACCATAATAGCCGTTGATTTACCCGGAGCATAATAAGCAGACCCTGTTTGAAGATGCGCAACGATTTCTGCACCACCTTGGCGTGTACGCTGAACAATTTCATCAATTTCAGCATGCGTAAGAACGTCAGTAAGAGGTACACCAGCAACTGTTGAGTAACGTGCAAGAGGAACCATATCATCTCCATGTCCACCCATAACTGATGCACGGATCTGACCACCGCCGTATCCAAGTTTTTCTTGAATAAATGAAGCCATACGTGAGCTATCAAGAATACCTGCCATACCAAGAACACGGCTTCTATCAAAACCAGACTCTTTGATCGCAACATACGTCATCGCATCAAGTGGATTAGATACCATGATTACGATAGCATCTGGAGAATATTTTTTAATATCGCCAAGAACCTCTTTAGTGATATTAGCATTTATCATTAACAGGTCATCTCTACTCATACCTGGAAGACGTGGGCTTCCTGCCGTTACAACAACAACATCACAATTTGTAAGGTCTGACATATTTTCAGCAACAGAAACTACTGTATGAGAACGAATAGCTGAAGCTGCCTGAGACATATCTAAGGCCTTACCCTTCGCAATCTCAATTTTGTTATCTCTTAAGATAATCTCATGACAAGACCCGTTCATTGCTAATGAATAAGCTACCGTAGACCCAACAAAACCTGCACCGACAATACCAACTCTTTTTCCGTGATTCATATAAACTCCTAATGTAGTAGTCCACATACTCGATACACTTAAGCCTTATCTGCGAGCAGACAACAATAAGTATATTTCAAGTAGTGACAATAATTTTTAAAGACACAATTGTCTTTAAAGTCAAACCTCAAGGTTTTACTTTAAAAAGAACTTGTCTATTCAGTTTAGCAAAGAGATAAAGCAAGAGAAGTGCTAACAAGGTTTTACTTTAAAGAGAACATATCTATTCAATTTGGCAAAGAAGCAAAAGAAGAGAGATTTTACAAAGTTTTCCTTTAAAGAGAACTTATCTATCCAATTCGGTAAAGGAGTAAAACAAGAGAAGTATTAACACTACTTTTCTCTAGCTTAAGGAATTACTTCCTTAAGCGTATTCAACACTATATAGCGTCGATGATTGCATTTAGAGTAGCAGATGGACGCATAGCAGCTGTTGCCTTAGCATCATCTGGACGGAAGTAGCCACCGATATCTTTAGCAGATCCTTCAGAAGCTAAAAGCTCACCCATAATTTTATCTTCGTTTTCTGTAAGTGCTTTTGCAACTGGTGCAAACTTAGCAGCCAACTCAGCATCTTTACCTTCAGCAAGTGCTTTAGCCCAGTACTGAGCTACAAAGAAGTGAGACGCTTTGTTATCTTGCTCACCACATTTACGTGAAGGCTCTTTGTTATTGTCAAGGTATGCATCATTTGCAGCATCAAGACCTAATGTCAATGCAGTAAGTTTAGCATCACCGTGTTTTTGACCTAGGAAACGTAAAGACTCAGCAAGTGCTAAGAACTCACCTAGTGAATCCCAACGAAGGTGGCCTTCTTTTACGAACTGCTCAACGTGCTTAGGAGCAGATCCACCAGCACCAGTTTCATATAGACCACCACCAGCTAGTAAAGGAACGATTGAAAGCATCTTAGCAGATGTTCCAAGCTCCAAGATCGGGTACATATCTGTAAGGTGGTCACGAAGAACGTTACCTGTTACAGCGATAGTTGTTTTCCCTTCACGTACACGAGCATTTGTAAAACGTGTAGCATCAGTTACATTCATGAACTGAATGTCTAAACCAGAAGTATCGTGATCTTTAAGGT
>Ga0316206_1000384_pt1 | contig 65248 bp, 50 predicted proteins | sample 6monthpyrite_MG_FD_204942 | JGI IMG/M metagenome (GOLD analysis project Ga0316206, IMG submission 204942) | Microbial mat bacterial communities from mineral coupon in-situ incubated in ocean water Damariscotta River, Maine, United States -... | ecosystem: Environmental > Aquatic > Marine >...
AAATTGAAGACACGCTGACTGCTCAAGGTCTTCAATTTCACGGAGTGAATATCATAGATTGTTTGCTTTTTGCTTAAGCTGTCCGTCTGAAGACGGAGGGTTTGCTCCTAAGCATGGAAACTAAACTCTTCGTTGCTTTTGAATAACAAAGAGATTGCAAAGTATTCAACATCACCTAACAGTCAAGTTCAATGAAATGGCATCCTTACATAGTCTTACAGCGTGTATAGAACACTGCAAGACTATGGCACATCTGCTCAAGCAAAAGCAACGACAGCACACCCGGTTTTAACATTAATAGCTTTTGCCGCCTTCGTTGGCGTCGCCGTATGGCACCCAGATGTTTTTCACTTCTGTGCCGCGTTCCATTAGGCCCTTGGCATTCATCTGTTGGGCATCTGCCCAGTCGTAGGCTTTGCCATAATTCAGCCAGGTGCGTTTCATATTATCAGCCGCCAGCGTTTCTATAGTACCGCAGCCTTCGCGGCTGCCGAAATACCAGATGGCTTCAACGCCGTAATGCTTGGCTAACGGCACTGCCATTGCGTCCCTGCCGCCGGTAACGATATTCACAACACCCGCTGGCACGTCCGATGTTTCCAGTATCTGGTAAAAATCGGTTGCCAAAAGCGGATAGCGTTCTGAAGGTATAATCACCGAGCGATTACCCGTTCCCATTGCAAACGCCATCAGGGTTACAAAGGCCAATAAAGGCGCTTCGTCAGGGCATATAATTGCCAGCGTGCCGATCGGTTCATTCATCGCCAACGCAACACCTCTTATCGGCGGCGCATGCACAAGGCCGTCATGCTTGTCGGCGTATGCGGCAGCGGTGAATAATCGTTTAACTGACAGCTCAACTTCACTGGTAGCCGCCTTCACTGATGCGCCCGTAAGCGATACCAGCCGCTCAGCAAATTCTTCAGCGCGGATGCTCAGGTTTTCAGCAATATAATATAGAATTTGCGCCCGCAGATGTGATGTCACCCCGCCCCAGCTGGCGGCCTTGGTTGCGGCTTCAACTGCGTTGCGAATATCTTTATAGTTGCCCGCACCAACAAGCCCCGCGTAGGCACCTTTTGAAGTCGCAATGGCAATACTGTCGCCGCCGTCAGGCCGCGTCTGCTTGCCGCCGATATAATGTTTGGCTGTCTGGTCAATAACCGGCAGGCCTTTAACCGCTTTTGGTGCTGCGGCTGTAAGGGCCGCTATTGGCTGCCATTCTTTCAGTGTTTTTTCATAGCGCGGCTTCATATAAGCCAACATGCCTTCGCGGCCGCCCTCGCGGCCAAAGCCACTTTCGCGGTAACCGCCAAAACCAACGGCTGCATCAAACATATTGGTGCCGTTAATCCAAACCACACCCGCCTTAAGGGCTGGTGCGACTTCCAGCGCACGCGACAAGCTTTCAGACCAAACGGTTGCTGCTAGGCCGTACACCGTATTGTTGGCAAGGCCCACGGCTTCGCTCTGCGTGCGGAAGGTGATCGCCGTCATCACGGGGCCAAAAATTTCTTCTTTAAAGAGCGTATTTTCGGGGCCAACACCGGTTACCAAAGTCGGCGGATAAAACACGCCGCCTTCTGGCATTTCGCACGGCGCATGATATATATCGGCGCCCTCGGTCTTGCCTTTGGCGATCAGCGCTTCGATGCGCTGTTTTTGAACTTCATCAACGATCGCGCTCATATCTATGCATTTATCGAGGCTGTGGCCTACGCGCAATTTTGCCATGCGGGCTTTCAGCTTTTCGAAAAACCGGTCCGCAATGCCTTCCTGTACCAAAAGGCGGGATCCCGCGCAGCAAACCTGGCCCTGATTAAACCAAATCGCGTCGACAACGCCTTCAATTGCGCCGTCGATATCGGCGTCTTCAAAAACGATAAAAGGCGATTTTCCACCAAGCTCAAGGGTTATTTTTTTGCCCGAGCCCGCAATAGCACGGCGAATGGTTTTCCCAACCCCGGTTGATCCGGTGAAGGCCACTTTATCCACGTCGGCATTCACGATCATCGCGCCCACGTCGCCCTTGCCGGTCACAATATTAACCACACCCTTTGGCAAACCTGCCTCTGCGCACAGTTCAGCAAACATAATCGCTGTCAGCGAGGTAAATTCAGCGGGTTTCAATACGACCGTATTGCCTGCGGCCAGCGCGGGGGCGATCTTCCATGCCATCATCAGCATCGGGAAATTCCACGGGATCACTTGGCCCGCAACACCCACAGCTTCATAATCGGAGAATTCATCATCCATCAACTGTGCCCAGCCTGCATGATGATAAAAATGGCGCGCCACAAGCGGTATATCAATATCGCGGCTTTCGCGGATCGGTTTGCCGTTATCAAGGCTTTCCAATACCGACAGAATACGCGAATGCTTTTGCACCAGTCTTGCCAGCGCATACAGATAGCGGGCACGGCCATGGCCGCCGAGCGCTACCCATTTACCTTGCGCTGTACGCGCAGCGCCAACAGCAGCATCCACATCATCTTGCCGCGCCGCTGTAATATCGGCCAATTTCTCGCCAGTCGCAGGAGAGTAGGTGGCAAAGCTTGCTGCATCTTTGGGTTTCACCCATTCGCCGTTAATATACATGCCAAAAGAATGGCTATTCGCGCCTAACCAGGCGTCTACATTCGCGCGGCTTTCGGCTGCTGGGCTATAATCCATTGAATTAAATTGTTCTTTCACGGTCATGATATCCCCTAGCCCATTGCATGTCGGTATGAGGCGGAGTAACCACCTGTGGCATGATACTCAAGTTGGCGCTCAAGGTCACCAAGAAGACTTGATGCACCGAAGCGGAACATTTCCGGCTCCAGCCACTTGCGGCCTAGCTCTTCTTTAATCAGTGTAAGATAAACAACGGCGTCTTTGGCAGTTTTGATGCCACCTGCTGGTTTATAACCAACCATAATGCCTGTGCGCTCATAAAAATCGCGAATTTGGCGGACCATCACCAGCGACACCGGCAAGGTGGCGTTCACGCCTTCCATACCCGTCGACGTTTTAATGAAATCCGAGCCCGCCTGCATGGCCACCATCGAAGCTTTGCCAACCTGCGTTAGGTTACCGTGCTCGCCTGTTGCCAAAATTGCTTTCATTCTGGCAGGGCCACACACGGCTTTAAAGGCTTTGACTTCGTCGTATAGCGCTTCCCAATTGCCAGACAGCACATGTGCGCGGGTGATAACAATATCAATTTCCAGAGCGCCAGCTTCAACCGAGCGCCTGATTTCCTCAAGTCGGGTTTTCATCGGCGCAAGGCCCGCAGGAAAACCCGTAGACACTGCAGCCACAGGCACGCCTGAACCTTTCAGGGCCTCAACCGCTGTCGGCACCATCTGGTGGTAAACACACACAGCCCCGGTGGTAAGCCGCATATCACCCACGCCCAGCGCCTCTAATATGCGGCGCGAAACAGGGTTCATGGCTTTTTGGCATAGGCGTTTCACCCGGCCTGGCGTATCGTCACCCGCAAGCGTGGTCAGGTCGATGCAACTGATCGCCTTCAGCATAAATGCAAGCTGGGCATCTTTTTTGACCGCGCGCCGCGTGCCGACCGAGCTGGTCCGGCGTTCAACGGCACTTTTATTCACGCGAATATCCTCCAGCCAATCGGCATGGAAACTTGTTCCCTGATTTACCAGGCTTTCAGATGTCATCATATCTTCCAACAGTATCTGGCCAATCGGTCCCACCGAGGGGACATCTTAGCGAAATTAGGTTCGGTTAGTCTGTAAAAAGCCAAATCTTGACCAAATGGTCAAGAACTGTTTTCACCACTGCCCTCTTTTTTCATCATAGCAAACAGCAAAAGCATGACACCCGCAATAAAATAGCCCCCTGCAATCCGGTGCGGCAAGGTTTCATATCCACCCAAATCGGGGATCGCCCACGGCAGATACATGGCCGAACTCCCAAGCACCGAATGAATGATACCAAATTCGGTGAAGACCGCCGCTGCAAAAGCAGCCACCGCCGCACGCAGCATTTTACCGTCGATTACCCAAACCACCAAGGCTGCCCAAACAAGACTGGTTAAAATATAGCCACGCGCCATGGCACCAAGAAGCATATAACCCGCCATCCAGTCCGCCCCGAGGCCCGCCTGTGCTTTTGCATCCAGCATAAAATAAAGCCCGGAAACTTTGGTGTGCGTATAGTTTAAGATCGCGGGAACAATGGCAAACAACAAGGCTGGCGCATGGCGTACACTGCCACCAGAGAAAGCCAGACGCATAATGTCACTAGCCACCACAACAAGGATGGGCTTAATCACGGCTGCCGGGATAATTTTTGACGCCACAGCTACAGCACCCGCAAAACCAACCACAGTCATCGCGCCCGCCGCACCCAAAGCATAATTGGTACGTGCCCCCATGCGTTTGTATGTCGCGTGACCAAAATATGGGGTTGTTTGCACCACACCGCCAAAAATCGCACCAATTGCAGTGGCGGCACTGTCGAGCCGTACAACAGTGGCCGGGTTATAATCGTCACCAACTATTTTAGCCCCGGCAACCACATTCACGGCGCTCGCAGCTATCAACAGCGCGAAGGGGACAATAATACCGATATAATTGGTTACGATACCGAACATGCCGGTGATGCCGTCAAGCGTGGGCAGCGGAATAGCCGGTGAAAAGTCGGGCATGGTTTGAACGACATAACCGTCGCCAGCGCCCGCAAAGGCCAAAATATAATAAATTGCGGTGCCCACAACAATCGCAAGAACGGCCCCCGGTAGATTGAAAGGCAATTTGTGGCCAGCAATCAAGGAAAAGGCCATAATGATAAGTGCAAGAATGCCTATTTCAGGCAGCTCAAACACGCCGTAGATGGCTTCTGCCCCCAGCCACACGGTGGCAATGCCTGCCATCGCGCCGATCAGTGCCATCTGCGGCAATTCGTGCTGCATTGCGCGGCCAAAATAAGATAAAATAAACTTGATCACGGCCATCCACAATGTCGCAGCCATGCCAATTATCCAGGCTTGGTTGGCAGCCTCTGCACTGTCCATTGTCTCCAAACCAATGCCATAAGCCGGGCCAACCACAAAAAAGGCCATGCCAAACGTGGTCGGCAGGTCAAGCCCCAAGGGAATGCTTGTAATGCCCTCATTTTCAGTTTCGCGGATGGTTTTACGGGCGAGCCAGTTAAAGGCCAGATTACCGGCCAAAATACCGGCAACAGCGCCTGGAATAATTTTGCCAAAAATAACGTCGCCCGGAAAACCGAACGTACCCATCAAAACACCCGCAAGCACAAACATATTCACGACGACATCCAAAAAGAAGGCTACGCCCGCGTTCATATCAGATGCCAACTGCGACGAAGCTGCCGCGCCGCCCCCGAGTATGTTTGAATTAGATTCCCCTATATCGTTTTCTGACATTCATCCCACCCTGATCAAATTTTTATTGGCCCGCCGAAGACCTTTTACTTAAAAGACGTTACTTTACGTACCGGTATACGGAGCTCTTTTTCATATATACGGAAACGCAGTTCCAGCTCCCACTGTAGCTGCGCTTTTTTACTGATCGCCAAAATTGGCTTGCAGTCTTTGTTTGGCTCCCCTTCGGCGGCTACCGACGCGGCACAAGCTTTGCTGTCCCACAGGCTTTGGCCCGGCAAGAAACTGTAAGTAAGCGAGTTTCTCGAAATATGCTTCAGTTCAAGATATGGCACATCATAGCTTGTCTTGAAACGCATATATTCGTGCGTCAGATCAATGCGTGATACGCCCTCGTCATCTGTGCTCAGTGCATAAGGTACTTCCAGATCACGGTACATAACAATGGGATGATCCTGCCCCGAAATACCGAGGATTACATCATTGCTAGTCAGATTAATCTCGACCATAATATTTTCAGCGGCCATCTTTTTTGCCAACTCTTCGCCGCCGGTTTCATAAGCAATATCAACACCATGACCAATCCGCTTTGCATGGCCGATTTCAATCGCTTCTCTGATATGAGACCGTAATTGGCGCGGGCGGACAAGCCCCATGGCAAGCTCTCCCGCATGCAAGGTGATGTTACGTTCGCCCAGTGTTTTATAAAGATGATCAATCATGCGCATATGGTAGCTATAATCCCGAAGCGCGATAAAGCCGTCTTCAGGTGCCACTAAATTGAGGCCAACAACCTCGTCAACCTGATCCATCACTGCCCATCCAAGAATGATCTGCGCGTATACAAGTGCGGGGTCAAACTCACGGATCACCTGATGGATAAAGCGAATTTCCACATCGCAGCCCACGGCAGAAGGATCAATATCGCAGCCTAAAAGCTTGGTTTTTTTTGCCTGTGCCGATTGAATTTGGCTGCGAATAAATTTCACAAATTCGGGTATTTTTGCAGCAAAAGGGCTTGCCATCAGTATCTGATAATCTTCGCCGACATCACCAGTAAGCTCCAAGCCACCAACAAGGGGAAACAATTCACCCAGAACAATTGTTTCCATCAATTCCAAATAGAGAGTATTTTGCTGTCCGGCTCGCTCAGAAACTTCTGCTAATTTGTCTCCGAAACGGTGGCTAGCGGAGGTCATGCGAAAAAAAGTTGCAAAAAAATCATCATGCCCAGACCAATCCAGCGTTGGCACATAATTGCGATTGCTAATGCTGTCGATAAGCTGGCTCCGGTAGCCCGCATTGGCGCGCGCAGCCTCGGCGGTAATCCAACCGCTGGCCTCGCAGCTTTTTTCGTCACTTATGACGTCGATTTTTGCGCCGATTTTTGCGCTGGAAGGTTGAATGTTCGTTTCGCGAGATTTAATCGCCGGGCCAGCCATATCCACACATAAGCCATCTTCCGCGGCCCAATTCAGCCACGATTCGGCGTAAATGGCACCCGACAAATGATTGTGAAGATCACCGCCTTTGGGGAAAGCCTGCATGGATTGCCGTAACCTGCCATTGTGCTGCGCCCATTCAAGCGCTGCGCCGGTCATGCGTGCGTTCAACGCGGAACTGGCGATATCCGCGCCCAAGCTTGGACCGGCTAAGCCAAGGGCGATCCCGGCAATCAATAGTATGCGCATATTTCCTCCATCTGGCCTTGCTCAATCGCGTACAGTTGCCTAGGCTTATATCCATTCAAAACAACAGGCTGGTCGACCAGCCGGCAGACATTAGGGCCCTGTTTATGGCAAAGCTGTATTTTTATTATTCCGCGATGAACGCGGGCAAAAGCACAACCCTTCTTCAATCCAGTTTTAACTACCGTGAGCGCGGCATGAATACAATGTTGTTCACCGCAGCGCTTGATGACAGATACGGTAAAGCCGTCATCACCTCCCGCATCGGACTAAAATCTGATGCACATCTATTTGACGAAGATCTTGACCTATTTGTCAAGATTACTGATCAATTGAAAGAAGGGCAGTTGCACTGTATCTTGGTTGATGAAGCCCAATTTCTAACCCATCAACAGGTTAAACAATTGGGCGACGTTGCTGACCTGCTGAAAATTCCGGTTCTTTGTTACGGCTTGCGCACAGACTTTCAAGCCAATCTGTTTGAAGGCAGCAAATGGTTATTGGCGCTCGCAGATGAATTGCAGGAACTAAAAACCATTTGCACGTGTGGCAGCAAAGCAAGCATGAACTTGCGCATCGACGCAAATGGTAGGGCGGTAAAAATAGGGGCTTCGATCGAAATTGGCGGCGATGACCGATACATCCCGCTGTGCCGCAAACACTTTAATGAAAAGCTCAAGGAAGCAAATGAATAGCTTTTACTGAGCAGTGGCGCGGGGCACATCAATGCCAATAACGCGAGCATCAGGACCCAGTAATTTTTTCAAGCGCCCATCGTGCCTCATGGCCTCCAAGACCAAATCTACCTTCTGCAAAAACAACCTGGTTTCAGCGGTGTTCCGACACATTACCTGTAAATCCAGGGTCATCATTATAAAATTTCGGTCATAAATAGCCGGTGCCCCAGCCAAATGTTCAAAATTATTTGAACTGCCGGGCCGAGTGCCCCACACCGTATCCACCCTGCCTGCCAACAACATTTGTATGGCTTCTTTTTCATTTGCCGCATAAATAAGTTCAACACCAGAGGCGGCGATATCACTGTTCAGCGGTACTCCCCACCAGACCGCCATCCGCTTGCCTGATAGTTCATCTGGGGAATGAACAGGCGCGTCTCCCAGCCTCGAGAATATATGGCCCGTCACCCTGTCAATCGGTACACTTGCTCTAAATTTTTCGCTTTGAATGGTTGGATTTTGCGTGAGAAACAACGTCAAGGAGCCCGGTGCAACACACACACTGTTCGTCGACAACAAAGCTTGCCTAATACGTCTCAAGGGCTCAATTTTCGCCAGAACCGGCATATTGATTTCAGCTAACACAGCCGCGATCAAATGATCGTAATCACCGCTGCCATCGCGCTCCACCCTTCCGGGGCGCTCCCACTGTAGAATTTGGATATCGGCAGTTGCCGCTTGCACACCCAGCTGGCCCAGGAAAAAGGCCACAAGAAATTTCGAAATACATTTCATTCGGTTAAATGGCGCTTTCTGCTTACTATACACTGGTCCGTATATGGAAAATGTCGCCAGACGTCCATAGCGGGACACTATGTATTGTCCCGCTATGGCAGAGCAATCTTTAATTTTAGCTATTGAACCCCAAAACCGACTTCACTTCAAGAAAGTCCTGAAATGCGTGATCGCCCCATTCGCGGCCATTGCCTGACTGTTTATAGCCGCCAAAAGGTGCCGACAAATCACCGGCCGCTCCGTTGATATAAACCATACCAGTACGCAACCTTGATGCCACACGGCGCGCGCGCTCAGGGTCACCTGATTGCACCGCACCTGAAAGGCCGTAAGGGCTGTCGTTGGCAATACGCACAGCCTCGTCTTCATCGGCATAGCCAATGATCGACAGTACTGGCCCGAACACTTCTTCGCGTGCAATCGTCATGTCCGGCGTCACGTCCGCAAATACAGTAGGCTTAACAAAATAACCTTCGTCCAGCCCGGTTGGCCGCCCGGCGCCGCCAGCAACGAGCCGTGCGCCCTCACTGATCCCGGTTTGGATCATATCGCCAACCTTTTGAAACTGTGCTCCGTGTGCAATAGGGCCCATGAATATCCCTTCGCCATTTGGGTCGCCGACAGTGACCGTGGCCGCCGCACGTGCGGCAATTTCAGCGGCTTCATCCATGCGGTTTGCTGGCACCAACATCCGGCTTAACAAAGTGCAGGTTTGGCCAGTATTGCGCATTGCACTTAGTGTTTCACGCGTAACTGCTGTTTCAAAATCGGCATCATCCAACAATATATTGGCAGATTTACCACCAAGCTCCTGTGTCACCCGTTTGATTGTTTTTGCGGCATTGGCCTGCACCGCAGCACCCATACGGCTAGAGCCTGTCACGGACATCATATCAATGTCTGGATGCGCAGACATAGCCTCGCCCACGGTCATGCCATCACCGTAAACAACATTATAAACGCCTTCGGGGAAGCCAGCCGCATCCACCATTTCCGTGAACAGTTGGCAGCTATAGGGCGCGACTTCGCTGGGTTTCAATACCATAGTGCAGCCGGTGGCAATTGCTGGCGCTACTTTGCAGGCTATCTGGTTAATCGGCCAGTTCCACGGCGTGATCATACCAACAACCCCGATAGGCTCCTTAACAATACGGGTTGTGCCCCGGTCCTCATGAAAAGAATATTTCTTCAGTATCTCCAGCGCAGTCATTAGATGCCCTAAGCCAGAGGGGGCGTGCGCGCCGTTGGCGAGTTTTACCGGCGCGCCCATTTCCTCAGTAATAGTCGCTGCCATTTCGCCCATGCGTTTCTGATATTCCGCAATCAAATTCGCCAGCATTTCTATGCGGTCTTCAACGCTTACAAATGCAAATGTTTCAAAGGCTTTTTTTGCAGCCGCAACAGCCAGATCAACATCTGCGGCGGTACCGAGGATCATCTGTCCAGATTTTTTCTCGGTCGCAGGGTTGATAATGTCGATGAAATCATTGCCCGATGACGCCACCCATTTACCACCAATATAATGTTTATCTAACTGCCGCAAAGTGACCTCCTTTAAACGATAAAACCCGGTTTCGGTGAGAACGCATTTTCCCGATGACCATTCTGGGTATTAAATGGAGCAAAGCGCATACTATGGCAAGGCATCGCCGAAATTTTGATTAAATTTGCGCAATCAAGTTGAGGCGGCTCAACCTTGCTTAAGCCAAATCACATTAATGAGGCCTGACCTTAGATTAGATCAGACCCACGCTGGCATCCAGCCGTTTCCTGAACATTTTGCGCCAACGGTTTGGCATCCAGCGCTGCAGGCGGTCGATCATGCGCGCATCTTTGCCCACCAAAATTCGGTACTGGTCTTTCGCAACTCCATCGAGGATAATTTCAGCGGCACGGGCGGGCGAGGTGATGGCGGCTTGTTTAAAATTGGCCTGCATCGATTCCATATCGCTTTTGCCTGACATGGTATGAATATGCTTGCCATGTTTTACAATACCCGTATCCACTCCGCCCGGATGCACGGAATGAATTTGCACACCTGTGCCCTCAAGTTCGTAAAAAATAGATTCGTTAAAGCCCTTCACCGCGTGTTTAGCGGCACAGTATGCCGACTGTGTCGGCACCCCGACGTGGCCAAAAATACTGGATATATTGATGATATGGCCGTTACCACGCTTTAGCATGGCAGGCAGGAAGGCCTTGGTACCGTGCACCACGCCCCAGAAATTGATATTCATCAACCACTCAAAATCTTCATAGGTCATTTCCGCTGCGGTATCAGAAAGTGATACGCCCGCGTTATTAAACACTGCGTCAATACCGCCAAACAGTTTTTCCGCCTCGGCTGCTGCTGCAAAAACCCCGTCCTTGTCGGCAACATCAAGCACACGGGCTTGCACATTCACCTGTTTTGCTTTCAGTTCTTCTTCAACAGTTTTAAGGTCTTTTTCATTGATATCCGTGATAAAGACCGCAGCGCCTTCACTCGCCAATTGATGAGCAAGCGCCCGGCCAATACCGGAACCTGCGCCTGTAATGAAAGCTGATTTTATTTTGGTGCTCATGGCTTATCCCCGGCTGTGGCCCAATAGGGTTCAAAAAATTTGGCTATATCAACAATGGCGCGGCGGCCTTCGGGGATCATGCGGGCACTAAAATGCCAGACATGATGCACTTTTGGCCATATATCAAGCCGCACACTGCCACCCGCAGCCCTGATTTTGGCCTCCAAACGCACCGAATCGTCACGCAGTATTTCATCCGCACCGACTTGCAAAAGCACCGGTGGCAGCCCCTGCTGCTCAGCAAACAAAGGTGAACACCTCGGATCATCAGCCGCCAGCGTGCCGCGGTATGTATCTGCAGCGACCGCGATCCCGCGAGGATCAAGAAGTGCATCTTTCCAGATGTTTTCCTTCATACTTTCGCCCCCACCTGTGAGATCAACCCAAGGGGCAATGAGGGCAATCGCGGTCGGCGTTTTGCGGTTACTGTCCCTTATTGCGATCGCCAGTGCATGGGTAAGGCCGCCGCCCGCACTGTCACCACCCATCACAATATCGGCACTGGGATTTTCCCCAACCACATAGTCATACGCCGCCAGGCCTTGGTTTATTTGAACCGGGGCTTGCGCACCGGGGGCCAGGTCGTAGTCCAAAAGGAAAACCCGCGCTTTGCAGGCTCTTGATAACCGGTAGGCCAAATCATGGTAAGCTTTAGCGCTCCCCCAAACATAACCACCACCGTGGGAGAAAAAATATACCCGGTCACTGCGCGCGCCGGGCGCTGAAACCCAGTCACCCTTAATGCCATCTTTATTCACTGTGGTGACAACCATATCCTTAGGGTCAGCAGGCAAAAGGCCTTCCATTTTCACCAGGCAGTCCCGGAAATGTTTGCCCAATTGCTCCTCAGTTGCCGTACGCATAGACTTTGGCCTGAAGATTTTTCGAATTTGGCGTCTTACCAACCACGAGCGTATTGACATATACCTACCCTGTATTCCTATGTTTTCCCTGCGCCTTGACAAGCGCCTGAAGCGGCATATTAATGACATTCATTACACAGTCAATGCTTGGAGTTTTTCATGGATACCGATCACAGCGCCGACCATAGCTACATACTGTATGGCAGCCCGCCGTCGCTCTATAGTGGCAAGGTGCGCAGTTATCTGCGAAAAAAGGGCCTTTCCTACCGCGAACGCTTGACCTGTCATCCTGATTATTTCGCCAAGATCATGCCCGCCGTTGGCCGTTATATCATTCCGGTAATTGAATGCGCGGATGGCACAATTGTGCAGGACACCTGCGAAATCATTGATTTTTTGGAAACGCGTCACAGCGGTCCATCGGTATATCCCGAAAGCCCTAAACAGAAGGTTGCCGCCCTTATTCTGGAGCTTTTCGGTGATGAAGGCATGTTGCGCCCGGCGATGCACTACCGCTGGAACTTTGACGACGATAATGATGATTTTATCTCGCTGGAGTTTGGCCGCTTTATGGTGCCTACCGCGCCAGACGCGGACGCCAAAGCGTTTGCAAAGCCGATAAAAGCACAGATGAGCGGACTGTTACCTGTGCTGGGCGTTACCGCCGCAACCATACCTGCCATCGAAGCAGGCTATGCGGACTTGCTCGCAGCCCTTGATGCGCATTTGCTTACACATCCGTATCTGCTGGGCGGTCGCCCGACGATCGCCGATTACGGACTGTATGCGCCCTTATATGCCCATTTGAGCCGCGACCCTGCGCCGTCTCTGCTCATGAAAAAAACCGCCAACCGGGTTTGGCGCTGGGTTGAGCGCATGACAGCACCCGATCTGGACAAACCGGAATTTCCTGATATGCCCGATGCTCTTTTGGCACAAGACGAAATTCCAGAAACGCTTGCCAATATATTGAAGCTTGTTGCTTCTGATTATCTACCCGAAATCGTCAGTTTGGTTGACTATATCAATCACTATATTTCTGAGAATGCCCCGACAGAAGGCGCGCCGATTATCACAGACCCGGCAAAACGCTCGCTCGGTGGTTTTCACACGATAATTCGCGGCACAGATCACCGTCTGGCCGCGCGCCACTATAGCATCTGGATGCTGCAACGTGTGCAGGATGCCTATTGTGAACTATCTGATACTGACCAAAGTGACGTTGGGATAATGCTGGAGGCTGTCGGTCTGACGGCGTTGATAAGCAGTAAATGCGCCCGCCGCATTGAGCGGATCAACCACACAGAAGTTTGGGGGCAAACCAATATGGCGAAGATGGCGTAAAGCACTGAAGGCAAGCCCGGTTCACATAGTTAAGACATCGCCAATGGTTCTGCCTGTAAGCTGAGGCTCGCCTATGCTTTTGCAAATGTCAGCTTGCATAGGCTAATGCTATTCATTAACTTCGGCTTCAGGACAATAAACATAATAAAAAACACGGATTGAGCAAAATTATGCGGACGGAGCAAACCGACGGCAAAGCCAAACGTGCTGACGCGACCCGAACCTCTTTAATAGAGGCTGCCGAGCGTTTGATCGCCAAGAAAGGCCTCGCAGACGTGTCTACACGTGAAATTCTTCACGAGGCCGGGCAAAGGAACCAGTCAGCGCTGCAGTATCATTTTGGTTCCAAAACCGGCTTGATTCAAGCGACTATCAATGAGCGCACCAGACAGATAGACAAACATCGCCAAAAAATGCTGGCTGTCATTGGCGACAATCCAACATTGAAACAGATTCTTGAAGTGATGGTCATGCCGCTATCCGAGCTGATAGAAAATGATGCTGCTGGTAAAAACTATCTTATCTTTTTATCGCAAGCGATCACCCAACCAAATTGGGACCTTAGAAAAGTGATCAAGGAATTCGACATTGTCGGCCTGGCCCGTGCTTACGAGCTCTATGATGCTATGTTGGCTCATCTGAGCGACGAAGAACGACAACTGCGTCAAACCCTTGGTTTTGACTTAACCATTCTGACCTTAAAACGCTGGTGCATGTCCGAAAAGCCGCAACAGCGATCTTTAAAAGAAATTACTGAATTTGTCGTAAAATCAACGATTGCAGTGCTGGAAGCCTAGGCTCAGAGCTCACCAATGTGATTTTCTGATCATAAATTAATAATCCGATTTGATTTTTACGCAGATGACACAGTTTAAAGCTTGTGAGTAAAAAAGCATCGGGTTGCCACCACGTTAAAAGGAACACTCTATGACATTAACAGTATGTGGTTTGCCGGGATCACCATTTTTTCGCAAAATATGCACGCAGCTTAACGAAAAAGGCATCGCTTACGATGTTGAAAATCTGAGCCCATTTCAAGCTGGAGAAGAACTGACGGCGATTAATCCACTTCGCCGCATCCCCTTACTGAAAGATAGCGATGCTGGCGCAGATTTTATCCTGCCTGACTCAAGCGCCATTTTTCACTACCTCGAAAAAAAACACCCAGAACCCTCGCTGCTACCGACAGATTTAGCCGAATATGGGCGCGCCTTATGGTTTGAAGAATATGCTGATAGCGAAATGGCCAGTAAAATTGGCATTGGCGCATTTCGCAGCGTTGTTTTTCCGCAGCTTGCAGGAAGGGAGCCTGATATTGAAACGGCACTTACCTGTATTCGCAAAAAGCTACCGGCTATTCATGATTATCTGGAAAGTCAACTGGAAGGCAAAGACTGGTTTGCAGGCGGCGCGTTTGGCCTCGCTGATATTTCGGTTGCGGTCCAGTATGGCAACCTTTCTTTTGCTGGATATTCGCCGTCCCCCAAGCGCTGGCCTAACCTCGCGGCTTTCATGAGACGTGTCGGCGAACGGGATAGTTTTACAACGCCACATTTACAAGCGGCACGCTTTTTTGCGGCTATGAAGAAAATTGAAATTGATCCTTCGGAGGGCCTGTAATGATCGAACTTTATACATCCCCAACACCCAATGGCTGGAAAGCATCCGTAACGTTAGAGGAACTTGGTCTCGACTATAAAACCATCGCGATTAGTTTAACCGACGGAGATCAGAAAAAGCCTGAATTTCTGGCGCTGAACCCGAATGGCCGCATTCCGGCAATCATCGACACAGACGAAGATAATTTAGCCGTGTTCGAATCTGGCGCAATCATGATCTATTTAGCCGAAAAAACAGGAAAATTAATGCCAACTGATATCGCTGGCCGTACCAAAGTGATCCAGTGGTTAATGTTCCAGATGGGCGGCATTGGTCCAATGATGGGACAAGCCAATGTCTTTTTTCGCTATATGGAAGAAAAAATTCCAACGGCAATAAGCCGCTATCACAATGAAGTCCGCAGGCTTTTTACGGTACTTGACGGCCACCTGGAACAAAATGAATATCTGGCCGGTGATTATTCGATTGCGGATATCGCCAACTGGTGTTGGGTCAGAACCCACAATTGGTCAGGCGTTGATACCGACGGGCTTGAGCACTTGCAGCGCTGGGTAAACACCATTTACGAACGGCCTGCAGCACTTGCCGGCATCAAAGTTCCTGTTGATATGTCGCAATTGCTCAAAGATGAAGAAGCGGCCAAAGATTTTGCCAAAAACGCCCGAAAGATGGTCACCAAATAATGACACACTCAGACGGTAAAGACTGGATGATTTACGGCGTCACTGGCTATACAGGCCGCCTGATCGCAGAAGCTGCAAAAGCGCGCGGCCTCTCCCCAACGCTCGCGGGTCGGAACGCAGAAAAAGTTCGAGCAATTGCAAATGAACTTGACCTGCCCTGGGCAGCTTTTTCCGTTGATGATAAAGATGCGGTAGCGACTGCCTTAAAGGAAAAAACGCTTGTCTTGTCCGTGGCTGGTCCTTTTTCTGCGACTGCCGATCAAATGATGGAAGCCTGCATCAAAACTGGCACCCATTATTTGGATGTCACTGGCGAAATTGCAGTTTTTGAGCTGGCTGCAAAAAAAGATGCGCGCGCTAAAGCCGCAGGCGTGACACTGCTGCCCGGCGTTGGTTTTGATGTTGTGCCAAGCGACTGTTTGGCGGCGCATACCGCTGCTCGTTCAAAAAAACCCGTATCGTTAAAGCTGGCGATTAAAAGCGATGGCAACGCTTCACGCGGAACCGCAAAAACAGGCGTGGAAACGCTGGGTGCAGGCACTGCAGTGCGCCGCGGCGGACAAATACACTATGTGCGCGCTGGCAGTTTGATACGAAAATTCGATTTTGGCCACGGCAGCGAAGACTATATCGCTGTCTCATGGGGCGATGTTTCCACCGCTTATTATAGTACCAGCATCGGGGATATCGAGGTCTATTTCCCGCACGAAGGCCCCATTAAGACCATGACCACAATGAGCAAATATCTAGGTCCCCTGATGAAAACCAACTGGTGCCAAAACTTCCTTAAGAAACAAATAGACAAAATGCCAGCGGGGCCCACTGAAGAACAACGCGCCAATGCTGAGACAATTTTGCGCGCCGAAGTAATGGATGAAAGCGGCGCTATATTTATTTCCCAGCTTAAAACACCAAATGGCTATAGCCTGACTTCGGATTCAGCGATCATCTGCGTGCAGAAAATTTTGGTCGGGGATATCGAATTTGGCTTCAAAACGCCGTCGCTCGCGTTTGGCGCAGGCCTAATTGATGAGATGCAGGGCTGTATATTAAAAGATCACTGAATACTGTGAACATTTGGCCGTTCGAAACTCAATAGACTGAAGTAATAGTTTATTAGATGCCCGGACGTCCAGTCACCAATCCGGGTGTTGGTTTTCCAAAATAATAACCCTGACCGTAATCTACACCCATGTCACGCAGCAAAATAGCATGTTCCTTGGTTTCCACCCATTCACCAACGGTCACAATATTCAGGTCACGGCAAAGCGTTACCATTGCGCGCAAATAAGCACGGTCTTCCTTGTTGGTTAAAGCATCACGCACATAGTCACCATCAATTTTTAGCGCATCCACTTTCATTTTTTTAAGATATTGGAAGCCGGAAGCACCCGCACCAAAATCGTCAAGGTAAACACGGAAGCCCTCTGCCCGAATTTCTTTGAGTGCCTCACTCAATCTATCGAGATCATGGATTTTGGAGGATTCTGTAATTTCTATGGACAGATATGCTTTCAGGTCTTTGTTCCCCTTTAGCGTGCTGACAAGTTCAAGAATAAACTCAGGGTCGGACAGTGAACGGCCTGACACATTCACAGCGATGGCAGGTGCATCGCCTGCTCTTAATAATTCTCGCAATTTCTGGATGGTCCGGCTCAAAACAGCGAGGTCAAAGTCCAGAATTAAACCAACTTCTTCTGCAAAACGGATCATTTCCCACTGCGACTTTATCATATCTGGTAAATCAAAACGTGTAAGGGCCTCAAAATGGTGGGTTGTCCCCTCCTTTAAGCTGACGATTGGCTGATAAACCAACGTGAAGGCGCCGTCTTCCAATACTTTTCGGAAGGCCACCACCCGCTCGGTTGTTTGACCAATTAACGTTCCGCAATTGCTTTCAATTTCAGAGACACTAAAACCATCGCTACCCGCCGCAAACTGCTGCATGCTAAAAACCATTGCCCGCATGCTGTCTCGCTCGCTCAAGTTCGCTTCAGATGCATCAATGGTTGCCGCGTTTATACCAATTCCAGTGGCTTTTTTTATTTCCTGGGCATAATCAACTGAAGGGCCACCTTTGGCATCTTTCTCATGTACAAAGGCAAATTTATCGTCGCCCAACATGGCAGCATGGCTGCCTCCGACAGAGAAGCTATTTAAATAGTCTTCGATTTCACGCTGCTGTGTGCTGTCTAAGTCTCCGCCTTCTCCTGCATCCACCAAAGTGACTTGCATATGCTCTTCAGCTTCCGGGTTATCTTCAAATAACCCCTCCAATTGGCCAAAAAAGTCCTCTTTGCTATCTTCAATTTTCAGAGGGGCCGTTGAATCACCGCTTTTTCCACTTGAGGACCCAAGCCTATATGGCTTTGACAGGACAAAATAAAGCCGATCTGCCGCCGTTGGCAATTTGGCCATGAAAACCACGAACCGTTCTTTTGCCTCGCCTTTTTGACCGATTGAAATACTGAATGGACCGAGCCTGTTCGCCCCTGTTAGTGTCTTCGCCGATGCTTGTATCAGGCCACGCCCACGTTCTGTCAGTAAATCAAGGAAATTGCCTCCCCCATTACCAACCAGGTCTAGCCCCAGCGTGTTTTTTACGGCCCCATCCGCGTTTATGATATTGAAATCAAGGTCCAGCTCTAACAGCAAATCGCCTACACAAAACGCATAACCCAAAAATCTGTCCGGAACTTTACTCATCAAACCTCTGCGTTTTTATCGGCTCAGTACCGCCCTGATCTAACCCTTTAACCAATATGCACAATTAGCCCCCCTATCGGAAATAAAAAAGTCACATTGAACCAATATAAATTGGCATGGGCTATCATAGCTTTTCCTGTAGCCGTTCAAATCAGCGGCCAAACGGGGACAACTTTCTGTGTTGAACAACAACAAAACTTGCCAAATGTGTCGAAGCGCCTAGATTTATGTAGAGATACACTGGCAGAGATACACTGGGCATTCGAGGTGAGCACAATTATGATAAACGAAATTAAAAACAATCCAAGCCGTCGAGGCGTCCTCGGTGTACTCGGCGCTGGGGTCGGTCTTGTTTCGCTCAGTGGCTGTGCTACCAAACCGAATAGTGGCCCCTATTTCAGCCATGGCATTGCCAGCGGTGATCCACAGCAGAACCGGGTTATCCTTTGGACGCGGGTTCTTGATAGTGGGGGAAAATCCCAAAATATTTCCGGCAAATGGCAGGTCTCGAGCACCGCCGAATTTGCGGACCTGATCAGTCAGGGAACCTTTAAAACCGGACCCGCGCGCGACTATACGGTAAAAGTTGACGCTGGCGGCCTGAAACCGGGAACCCGTTATTTTTACCGCTTTCTGGTCGACGGAGTGCTTAGCCCGATTGGTAAAACCAAAACATTGCCCGAAGGCAAAGGCGCTCTCAAATTCGCTGTTGTTTCTTGCTCAAACTACTCCCACGGATACTTTCATGTTTACCGCGAAGTTTCAGAGCGCGACTATCAGGCTGTTTTGCATCTGGGCGACTATATATATGAATACGGCGAAGGTGTTTATGACAACGCCTCCGTGATCGAGCAAGGGCGCTCAAGCCAACCAAAGACCGAAGCCATATCACTTGATGAATACCGAAGACGCTATGCTGGTTATCGTACCGACCCTGACTTGTTAGCAGCCCATGCCGCGCATCCCTTCATTTGCGTTTGGGACGACCACGAAGTTGCCAACGATACATGGAAAGACGGTGCTCAGAACCACAGTGCCGACGAAGGCGATTTTAAGACCCGACGAAAAGCGGCCATGCGCGCCTATTTTGAATGGTTACCCATCCGCGAGACGGAACTGACAGCGGCCAGCAAAATATACAGAACCTTCGAGCTTGGTGATCTGGCAACGTTGATCATGCTTGATACCCGCCAAATTGGCAGGGACAGGGGCCTTACGTATCAGGCTGATTTGCCGATGACTGCCATTCCCTTTGATATGCGTGACCCTGAAAACCCCGTAGCCATACTCAGTGCTGACGCCGCAAAAGGCATTGCCGCAAAGGACATCAAACACGTCACCGTGCCCTTTCTATTGAAAGAAGGCAGTGCCACGCCAATGACCGACTGGGCCACTATAAAGACGCTCGACCCTGCGAAACTGCCGGAGGGATACAGCTATCTGCCCGACCTCAAAACGTTCAAAAATAGCGTTCTGGCCGATAAAGGCCGCAGTATTCTTGGCAACGAACAGGAGGCTTGGCTTTCCAGCCAATTGGCGAAGTCAAAAGCCTTGAATAAACCCTGGCAGATTTTAGGGCAGCAAATATTATGCGGAAAACTCGGCATTCCATTGATCCCGGATAGCGATTTTGATTATGAAAAATCGACTTTTCTTACCCAAAAGCGCATGGCTTTCTTCCGTATGCTCGGCCAGACGGGCCTGCCCCTGAATCTGGATGCATGGGATGGATACCCTGCGTGCCGCGACCGTGTATTCGCATCGATTAAAGCAAATGCAAACAATACTGTTTTTCTTGCTGGTGATACACACAATGCGTGGGCGTTTGATCTTGCTGATGATACCGGCGATGCTATCGGCGTGGAATTAGCCACACCAGGCATTAGCTCCCCCGGCCTCGAACACTTCCTGCCGGCTGACCCGGCGCGCGTGGAAAAAGGATTACTAGAAGCAAGCCCTGAACTCAAATACGCAAATACACAAGACCGTGGCTGGATGGATCTGGATGTTAGCGAAGAAACAGTTTCCGCCCAGTGGTTTTTTGTCTCCTCCGTCATCACGCCGGATTACAGCGTGATTGCCGGGCCGCAAACATCCACACAAGCAGGCAACCGCAAGCTTTCATAAGGCCCTTAAACAGTTCCCCACTATTGCTGATAGTCGCCTGAATATCGGAGATAGTGGAAGGGCCGCAACACCTACTATCCGCTTCAAGAAATATTAGCGTGAACCCAATTCCATATTTATGCGTTTATTGTTATTGCAATCAAAAGCAAGAGTCACTACTTTGTAAATCAAAGTTCTTTGTTATCCATTGATGAATTCGGTACCACAGTTGCAAAAATGGTGAAATCGATTAAATAGAGATAGGCTATTTCGGTTGTGAATTTACGCGCTAAAAATAGGATTACCCAAAAAGACCAAGCCCCAGGGATATTGAGATGACCAAACAAAGTGACCTACTAAATCAGCTTAAAATCGATAGGACAGAGCCCGCACCTGCGAGCGGTGTTTCTTGGGGTGTGACGATTGTTATCGCGCTTATCGCTCTTACCCTTGGCGGATTTAGCTCCTTACAGTTCTTTGGTGCTACATCCACCAATGAACCCGTATCCGAAAAGATGCAGGCCAAACCGATAATCAAACCAACACCGAACGAGGAAAAAACCATTTCCGTGCCAGCTGAGACCGTAGCTCCTGCCGCTCAGGATGAACAAATTCTCAATGCATCTGGATATATTACAGCCCGGCGCACGGCAACTGTTTCATCGCAGGCATTTGGTCTAATCACCGATGTGCGGGTTGAAGAAGGCATGAGCGTTGAAAAAGGCCAGATACTGGCATTGCTCGATGATAAAGTCGCCGCGGTTGATCTTAAATTTGCGCAAGCGCAAGTCCGGGTTGCTGAAGCCCTGTTGGGAAGCAGCAAAGCGAACCTTGATGAAGCTGAGCGCGTTTTAGTCCGGGTCTCCGAGCTCAAAACTGCAGATTTTTCGAGCGAAGCAAGTGTAACCAAAGCCCAAGCCAATGTTGACAGCCTTACGGCCGAATATACGCGCGCTCACGCCAACATTGATGTCGCAAAACTAGAGGCCAAACGCCAGCAAGAACGCCATTCCTATTTCACAATCAAGGCGCCATTCAGCGGCGTGGTCACTGTGAAAAACGCGCAGCCGGGTGAAATTGTTTCACCAAGCTCTGCAGGTGGCGGCTTCACCCGCACGGGCATATGCACAATCGTAGACATGACCTCGCTGGAAATCGAAGTCGATGTGAACGAAGCCTTCATTGGCCGCGTCTTTAAAGGGCAACGGGTTGAAGCCAATCTGGATGCCTACCCGGATTGGAAAATCAGCGCCGCTGTAATCGCGGTTATTCCAACGGCCGACCGCGCAAAAGCCACAGTGAAGGTACGCATAGGCATCGACAAATTAGACAGCCGAATTTTGCCCGATATGGGCGTGAAAGTAGCATTCTTAAAGGGCTGATACAAAACCCGCAACCACGACAGAATGACGACAAAGGAAAAATGAAATGACAGATAATATCCTTTTTGACCTCCGCAGCATCTCCAAGAGATTTGTTAAAGGAAAAGAGCTTATTACCGTGTTTGATCAACTGGATATGTCGATCAAGGAAGGCGATTTCGTAGCTATTATGGGGCCGTCTGGATCAGGCAAAACTACGCTGCTTAATATGCTCGGCGGTGTTGATCAGCCGACAGACGGCGAGGTTTGGTTTGATGACAGCCGCATTGATAAACTTTCTGAAAGTCAGCTAGCCAAGTGGCGGGCTAACAATATTGGTTTTATCTTCCAGTTTTATAATCTGATGCCAATGCTGAACGCCGCGCGCAATGTGGAATTGCCCTTGCTGCTGACCAACCTAAGCAAAAAGCAGCGCAAACAAAGCGTGGCAACCGCGCTGGAGCTTGTTGGCCTTTCCGACCGCGCCAATCACATGACCAGCGAGATGTCAGGCGGACAGCAACAGCGTGTGGCCATCGCCCGCGCTATTGTATCGGACCCGAAACTCCTGTTGTGCGACGAGCCAACGGGTGATCTGGACCGCACATCAGCTGATGAAATCCTTGATATGCTACAGCTTCTGAACCGCAAGTTTGGCAAAACCATTATCATGGTAACGCACGACCCGGCAGCTGCAAAATTCGCCAAGCGCACCCTGCATCTGGATAAAGGCGAGTTCATCGAAAAGGAGCTTGCGGCATGACCATTTTTTTCAAATGGCTGAGAATAATATGCAAATATCTATTTCTCATAGCTACAGCCCCTATCTGGGTGCCGTTCTGGGCAGTCTGGTGGTTACTGGGAAAAATCGGCTTCGTCCAGTTTGCAACTGATTGGGCAATGGGGAATGGATTCTATCTGGTCTATAAAAACCTTACGCGCAGGCCGCTAAGATTTTTTCTCACCCTGTTTGCTATCTTCGTAGCCTTCTTGATATACGGCGCGCTAACCGCCTTTGATGTCGCGTTTAATGCGGGCGTAGAGCTGGCCGCTGACGACAGGCTAATAACAGTGAACAAAATTAATTTCACCCAGCCTTTGCCCATATCTTATGTTCGAAAGGTCGAAGCCGTTGATGGCATCGCCGGTGTTGTGCATATGAATTGGTTTGGGGGTTATTATCAGGATCCAAAAACGCAAATTCAAACATTCGCTGTGGACCAGACCAAACTTCTGGATGTTTACGGCGACGATATCATATTAGATCCCGTACAGAACACAGCATGGCAACAAAACAAGCAGGGTCTTGTTGCTGGCCGGGCTGTAGCGGCAGCGCACGGCTGGAAAGTCGGTGACAGAATTCCGCTCAATTCCAATATTTTCTCGCAGAAGGATGGCAGCACCAGTTGGGATTTTGATATCGTTGGCATCTACACAGGCTCAAGTGCCCAAATTGATACCAACGGCATCTATATTCGGTACGATTATTTTAATGAAACCAATTCTTTTGGTGGCGATTATATTGGCTGGATGGGCATAAGAACCAAAAGCCCTTCCTTAAATGAACAGGTCATCAAAGATATTGACGATATGTTTGTAAATTCCCCTTTCGAGACGGAGACCGTACCGGAAAAAGCGTTTACTAAAGGGTTCCTAGCCCAACTTGGCAATATCAGCTTGATGATCACCTCTGTGGTTTTTGCTGCCTTTTTCATCATTTTGGTTGTGGTCGGCTTCTCGATGGTGCTCGCTGTAAAAGAACGCACCAGCGAAATTGGTGTGATGAAAACACTTGGCTTTCGCTCTGGCCGCCTCTTCAGAATGATCCTGGGGGAAAGTTTTATGCTGGTTTTTGCGGGAGGCACTTTGGGTTTATGGGCCGCGACAGCCTTTCTTGGGTTTTTGAACAATGTTCCGCAGTTTCCGGTTCCTGATATTATTTTAACACCGACCATTATCATGCAATCGGTGGGTATCATGGCATTGCTTGCATTAATCACCGGCATCATCCCTGCCACTTATGCACTTAGGCTTAATATCATCACCGCGCTCAGTAGACGCTAGGAAAGGACAGTAATATGACAAGCAGCTTTTCCCAAATCTGGACTGTAATTCTGATGAATATACGCAGCCTGCCCCAGCGCTTCTGGATGTCGTTCGCGGCAGTACTTGCTGTGTCGGTCGTCGTCGCGGTTTTGCTTTCATTCCTTGCCATGAGCAACGGCTTCAAAAAAACCCTTGAAGGCGCGGGTTCAGAGGAAGTGGCCATTGTCACACGCAGTGGCTCAAAGTCGGAACTTAACAGTGTACTCTCAAGAGACATCGTCAACATCATCACTACGGCACCTGGTATTGCAAAAAATACGGCGGGTCAGCCCATATATTCGCCTGAACTATATGTTGTTGTAGACGGCATCAAACGAACGACCAATACCGAAGCCAACCTGCCGATGCGCGGCATTTCACCTGCGGGTTTTGATCTGCGTGACCGTGTTGATATCGTGGCAGGCCGGATGTTCGAACCCGGCAAGAATGAGATCATCGCAGGCCAGGCGGTGCAACGTGAATTTTCCGGCTTTGAACTTGGCAAAACCGTCCGTTTTGGAAAAACAGAATGGACAGTCGTTGGTATTTTCAGCACCGGCGGCTCGGCGTTCGAGAGTGAGTTATGGGCAGAGGCCCGCACACTGCAAAGCCAATTTAGGCGAGGCACCAGCTTTCAAACCGTGCGTATTCGCCTAGCCGAACCCGGCAATATTGATGGTCTGCTAAATATGGAACAAAATGACCCCCGTTTGGCATTAGACATTCAAACCGAGGCCGCCTTTTTTAAAGAACAAGGCGAAGCCATTGGCGGCATAGTCTTTTTAGGGTGGGGCCTAAGCATCATCATGGGGCTGGGCGCACTCGCAGGTGCCTTGAACACCATGTATACGTCTGTATCCTCGCGAGAGCAGGAAATAGCAACCCTGCGGGCAATAGGTTTCAGCAATATTTCGGCCTTTTTTGGCACGCTGTCTGAATCTCTTGTTTTGTCGCTCATTGGCGGCGTTGTCGGCACGCTCATAGCGTATGTTTTTATGGATGGGCTATCATCATCAACAATGGGCGCGGGTTTTACCCAAGTTGTTTTCACCTTCAAACTTAGCCCTGAGCTTTTCAAGCAAGCTATACTATTGGCGCTGGCGATTGGCCTTGTTGGTGGTGTTTTCCCGGCGTGGCGGGCGGCGCGACTACCTGTTGTTTTGGCCTTCAGGGGCGGCGTTTAAAACAGGCACTCTTGCCTCTGCACAGATGTGAGACAATTTGCCCACACGGCGCACACATTTGCGCCAATTTTCACATCGGTTTGCACAGCGATTTACACTTATATATCGTGGCATTGGGCGGGGATTTCCCCGCCTTTTTTCTATCAGTGATGATGCGCTGATTTTGCCCCTGCCGGCACCCGGATATTGTCCACCAACGCTTGCACGTGGGCTGGCGGCGCGGGTGTGAAACGATCCACAACAAAGGCCACTGCAAAGTTCAGGCACATGCCAATCATGCCGATGCCTTCCGGCGAAATGCCAAACCACCAATGGTCTGCGCTATTGGTCTCAGGCGAAACAAACTTAAAATAGACGATATAGGCCAAAGTGAAGGCCAGCCCGCTCAACATGCCAGCTATCGCTCCTTCCTTATTCATCTTTTTAGAGAATATCCCCATCAGGATCGCCGGGAACAGGCTAGAGGCCGCAAGACCAAAGGCAAACGCCACTACCTGCGCCACAAAGCCGGGTGGGTTGATACCCAGATAGCCAGCAATACCTATCGCCAACGCCGCTGCAATACGCGCAGCGCGCAGCTCCTGCGCGTCAGATATATTCGGCATCCATGTTTTTTTGAGCATATCGTGGCTCACCGCTGATGAAATCACCAATAGCAGCCCGGCTGCGGTAGAGAGCGCCGCCGCAAGCCCGCCTGCGGCCACAAGGGCGATAACCCAGCCCGGCAGTTTGGCAATCTCGGGATTGGCCAACACCATGATATCGCGGTCCACATACACTTCGTTTGCGCTGGCCGTTGTTGGGTTTTCCAGCATTCGTTCACCGTTTTCACCCCTGTTGCCTGTAGTGTTTTCCCCATCAAATGCGGGTTTGCCCTCAAAAGGTTTTCCCGCCCGGTACTGCACAATACCGTCGCCGTTTTTATCGCGCCAAGCAATCAGGCCAAGGTTTTCCCAGTTTTTAAACCACTGCGGCGTATCGGCGTAACTGGTTTCATTCACTTGATCGATGAAGTTGAGCCGGGCAAACGCACCAACCGCAGGCGCTGTTGTATATAATAAGGCGATAAACACCAAAGCCCAGCCCGCCGAAATGCGCGCGTCTGAAACCTTGGGAACGGTGAAGAAACGAACAATCACATGCGGCAGGCCAGCGGTGCCTACCATCAAAGCCGCCGTGATGGCAAAAACATCAATCGTTGATTTGCTGCCGTCCGTATAGGCTGTAAAACCAAGTTCAATCAAAGCACTATCAAGTTTTTCCAGCACCGTGAGCCCCGAGCCATCGGCCACCTCGGCCCCCAGTCCAAATTGCGGCACAGGGTTGCCCGTAATAAGAAGCGAGATAAATATCGCTGGTACCGTATAGGCAAAAATCATCACGCAGTACTGCGCCACTTGGGTATAGGTAATGCCCTTCATTCCGCCCAGCACCGCATAGATGAAAACAATCGCCATGCCGATAATCACGCCGTGTTCAATATCCACTTCCAGAAAGCGCGAAAATACAATGCCTACGCCGCGCATTTGCCCCGCAACATAGGTGAAGCTGATAAAAATCAGGCAAAGCACTGCCACCAGCCGGGCGGCATCCGAATAATAGCGTTCGCCAATAAATTCCGGTACGGTGAACTTGCCATATTTCCTAAGGTAAGGGGCCAGCAACAAGGCGAGCAACACATAGCCCCCGGTCCAGCCCATTAAATAAACCGAGCCGTCATAGCCGAGAAATGCGATCAAACCCGCCATCGAAATGAAGGAAGCCGCGCTCATCCAGTCAGCCGCTGTGGCCATGCCGTTCAAAACCGGATGAACCCCCGCGCCCGCCACATAAAATTCCCGTGTCGAGCCAACCCGCGCCCAAATGGCAATGCCAATATATAGGCTGAAAGACAGCCCTACAAAAAGATAGGTAAGTGACTGTGCATCCATGATCCGCCCCTAATCTTCGACGCCGAATTCTCGGTCAAGGCGGCGCATACGAAAGGCATAAATAAAAATCAGCGCCACAAATACATAGATAGATCCCTGCTGGGCGAACCAAAACCCAAGCTTGAACCCAAAAAATTGAAATTGATTGAACCAATCCACAAGAAGAATACCAAAGCCAAACGAAACAACAAACCAAACGGCCAATAGCTTGGCAAGCAGCTTAAGATTGGCTTTCCAGTAGGCCGCGCGGTCATTGCCACCATCCTCTGGTGTGCCGCTATTGTTGTCGCTCATAGTCGCTCCCCAGCATATATCGGCAGAGCTTGGAGAATTACAGCGGCAGCGTCAATCCCGAAATGCCATGACACAGTATAAATAAAAACGCGCCAGGAAAAACCCGGCGCGAATCTTTTAATAGATCAAATATTGGGTTACTCGATCAAAGACCTTAAGCAACAGCCTTATATTCGACGCCCTCTGTGGCCAGCGCTTTCTGGTACGCGGGGCGTGCAATCACTTCACGGATCATGCGCTCAACATTATCACCAAGTGTAATCTTCACAGGGAAATAGCCGCCCCAATTAGCATAAACGCTAAGCCAAATGTCGGCAATGGTAACAGTGTCGCCGGCAACAAACTGTGTTTTGGCAAGCTGCGCGTCAATGATAGCCCATGTAGCAGAGATTTTCTCAGCCAGCGCTTCCATATATTTGGTTTTCTCTGGGCCATCTTCCATCATGTTAGCCGCAGCAAACATTTTACCGTAAGCGCCATGTACCGTTGCATTGGCAATCATCATCCAGTCAAATGCTTTCCATTTGGCTGCACCTGATGTTGGCAGCAGATCGCTTGCGTGTTTCTCGGCCAGATAATGCATAATGCTGGCGCCTTCTTGCAAGACTATGTCGCCGTCTTGCAATACAGGGACTGAGCCAAAAGGTACCATTTTTTTGAATTCCGCATCGCCGTGCGGTACCAGTTCAAAATCCTGTCCCAGTTCGTTTAAAAATACATGAACGCCCAGCGAGCATGAACCCGCCATAGAATAAAGTTTATACATATCAATGCTTTCCTGCTTATTTATTGAGCCAAAACGTGTTCCCTTGACCCGGCCTTATGGAACGAGAGTATATATAGGTACCCAGATTACTTTTTTATACCACCTAACTATGATATACTTTATTTTAAGGTTGCCAAATGGTAACTAGGCGAACTTTCGGAAACCAACATGGTACCCAGGCGAAAAAGTAAAGTTGAACCCCACCCAAGCGGCTGCCCGGTGGATAAATGCATGCAGGTTATTGGCGGGGCCTGGACACCAAACATTATCTGGTTCCTCGCAGGCCAGCCGCGTCGATTTAGCGAACTGAAAAGCGACGTTGAAGGCATTTCGGCCAAAATGCTAACAACGCGCCTCAAAAAGCTGGAGACTGAAGGCATTGTACTGCGTGTGGTGATGGCCACGTCGCCGCCCACCGTTGAATATAGCCTGACCGAACTTGGTAAGGAGCTTAAACCAGCCATCGACGCCATCGTTAACGTTGGCCACCGGCTGAAAGAGCACAGGGACGCCCTGTCGGCTCAGTAAAATACGCAATAACGTGATCACCGAACTCCCTCGTTCGTCCTCCCGGACACCCCAAAACCCCCATCCCGCCCCCTGAACTGGTGTCCATGCCTGCCATTATGTCCTATGTTACAGATGGATCCCGGCCTTCGCCGGGATACCCAATGAACTAACCTCGCTTCACTGCTACGGGCGCGTTTTCTTTAGCAATTTTCCCAAGTGCATCAAACACCGGCTGAAATGCAGGGCGTTTCACATAGGCGCCGATGCCTTTCTCAACACGCAGTTGGCCGTCTGCATATACGTGGCGACCGCCACTGACCGTATGCGACGCAAGCCCTTTCACTTCCATACCTTCAAAAATATTAAAGTCGATGTTCTGGTGATGGGTGTCTTTTGAGATCACCTTGGTGGCCTCGGGATCCCACACTACAATATCGGCGTCTGCGCCCACCTTAATGGTGCCTTTGCGCGGATGGATATTGAATATTTTGGCAGTATTTGTGCTTGTCACCGCCACAAATTCTTGCGGGGTTAGCTTACCGGTATTCACACCGTGGGTCCACAAGGCTGTCATGCGGTCTTCCACGCCCGCAGTGCCATTGGGGATAAGGGTAAAGTTATCTTTGCCCGCAGCCTTTTGGTCAGCACAGAAACAGCAGTGATCGGTTGCCGTAGTTTGCAAATTGCCCGACTGCAAGCCTTTCCAAAGCGCCGCTTGATGCTCCTTGGACCGGAATGGCGGTGACATCACATGGGCGGCGGCTGTTGCAAAATCAGGGTGGCGGTACACGCTGTCATCAATCAGCAAATGCCCAGCCAAAGCCTCGCCGTAAACGCGCTGTCCAGCGTTCCGTGCGCGGATGATTTCGTCAAGCGCGTCTTTGGTGGATACATGCACCAGATAGAGCGGAATACCAATCACCTCGGCGATGCGGATCGCGCGGTTAGCGGCTTCGCCTTCGGCTGCTGGTGGGCGCGAAAGCGGATGCCCTTCAGGCCCGGTGATGCCCGCCTCGATCAACTTCTTCTGTAGTTGAAATACCATCTCGCCGTTTTCGGCGTGGGCTGTCACAATCGCACCCAGCTCCAGCGAGCGCGTGAAGCTGTTATACATAATTTCATCGTCGGCCATGATGGCGTTTTTATAGGCCATGAAATGCTTGAAACTATTCACACCTTCCTCGCGCACCAGCGTGCCCATATCTTTATGCACACTGTCATCCCACCATGTAACCGCCACATGGAACGAATAATCCGAACAGGATTTCTCCGCCCACGACCGCCACTCGCGGTAGGCGTCCATCAAGCGTTGCTGCGGGTCAGGGATTACAAAATCAAGTATCATCGTGGTGCCGCCAGCCAACCCCGCTGCTGTGCCTGTGTAAAAGTCCTCACTGGCCACTGTGCCCATGAACGGCAACTGCATGTGGGTGTGCGGATCAATACCGCCCGGCATAACATATTGGCCGCCCGCATCGATCACCTCAGCGCTTGATGGCACATCCAGGTTTTCACCAATGGCTTTAACGATGCCGCCCTCGCAGTAAACATCTGCGCGAACAGTTTGCTCGGCGGTTACAATTGTGCCACCACGAATGAGGATAGACATGGGTAATTCCTTATTTTTTCGCCATCAACCAATATAGGCCACCCGCGAGGAACAGGCCAACAAACCATGCGTACGTGTAAAGTGTGTCAAAAATTGCGGGTACATGGTCCACAAAGCCCGCAGCATGCAGAAAGCCCGGCAGGTTTGGCAAGATGCCAACAATCAGCGCGGTCACGCCCGTCATGTTCCAAGCCCCGTATTCGCCCGAATGATCAAACAGCGCATCATGGTTCAGTTCGCTTTTACGCACCAGAAAATAATCTACGATCAAAATTCCTGCTATCGGGCCCAAAAGCGCCGAATAGCCAATAAGCCATACAAACAAATAACCGCCTGCGGTTTCCAGCAGTTTCCACGGGAAAATCGCAATACCAATGGCAGCCGTGATATAACCGCCCATTTTAAAGCTGATTTTTGATGGGCTAAGGTTCGAAAAGCCGTACGCCGGGGCCACGACATTTGCAGCTAAATTGGTGGTAAGCGTTGCAACCACAAGCGCCGCCAGCGCCACAATCACGCCAAAGCCGCCCATACGGCCCGCAAGCGCCACCGGGTCCCATATGGCTTCACCGTAGATGGTCACAGTCGCGCTTGTTACCGCCACGCTGATAAAGGCAAACAGCGCCATCGGCAGTGGGAGCCCAAGCGCCTGTCCTATAATTTGATCTTTTTGACTTTTTGCAAACCGGGTAAAATCAGGAATATTCAGGGCCATCGTCGCCCAGAAACCCACCATTGCCGTCAAGCTGGCAACAAATACGCCCCAGAATTGGCCTTCGCGCGCGCCGCCTTTAGCAAACTGTGACGGTGCCGATAGCATTTCACCGAACCCGCCTGCCGTCATATAAGCCCACGCCAGCAGCGCAAGGCCCATAGCGATCAAAAAAGGCGCAGCGTAAGTTTCCAGCCAGCGAATGCTTTCGGTACCATGTTTGATAAAATACAGATGCATCGCCCAGAAGCCGAGGAAACACACAAATTGGCCAAAATCAATGCCGAGGAACGGCAGAGCACTGCCCACAATCGCGCCGTTTGTAAGCGCATTAACAATCACATAAATCGCCGAACCACCAACCCATGTATTGATGCCAAACCAGCCACACGCCACCAGTCCACGCGCCAGTGCCGGGATGCGCGCACCTTTGGTGCCAAAGCTTGACCTGAGCAAAACAGGAAATGGAATACCGTGTTTCGCGCCCGCATGGCCGATCAGCATCATTGGTACCAATACAATCATATTGCCCAGCAGCACAGTGAGTACCGCCTGCCACCAATTCATGCCTTCGCTAACCAGACCACCTGCCAGCATATAGGTGGGCACACAAACAACCATCGCCACCCAAAGCGCGGCGTATGATTTCCAGTCCCACGTGCGCTGGGCCTCAGTGCTAGGTGCCAAATCTTCATTCCAAAGATCATCTGCCTGCTTTGATTTTGACATGCCTTCACTTCCCCGTTGTAGCTTGCGCGCCCTCCCCAGAGCGCTCACGTTTTATTCATTTACAGTTTACAGGTGTTGCCATCAACTCACTTGATAAAATCGTCGCTACTACCTTTTTCTCGTCACTCCCGCAAAGGCGGGAGTCTGTGGCCCGCATGGATACCCGCCTGCGCGGGCATAACGGTGAGGTCAGCCGTTTATTACTCCCCGTCTGTCAGCCTACCATATTGGCTCGGACGGCGATCGCGGAAGAACTGCCAGTTATTCCGTACTTTTTGCACCAGCGACATATCCATATCGTGGATGATCAATTCGTCTTTATCGCGGCTGGCCTCGCATTCAATTTCGCCGCGCGGATTAACAAAATAGCTCTGGCCGTAAAACTCGCCGATATTCCACGGGGCCTCGGTGCCAACGCGGTTGATCGCCCCGATATAACAGCCATTTGCCGCCGCTGAGGCTGGCTGCTCCAGTTTCCACAAATATTCTGAAAGCCCAGCCACTGTGGCGGATGGATTTACGATATATTCCGCCCCGTTCAGAGCCAGCGCACGCCAGCCCTCAGGGAAGTGCCTATCATAACAAATATAAACCCCCAGTTTGCAATACTGTGTTTCAAACACCGGCCAATTGGATGCGCCCGGCTTGAAGAAAAACTTTTCCCAAAAACCCGCAACCTGCGGAATATGGGTTTTACGGTATTTACCAAGATACGACCCGTCGGCGTCAATCACTGCGGCGGTATTATAATAAATGCCGGTTACATCATCGCGTTCATAAATAGGCACCACGATAACCATTTTGTATTTTTTGGCGTATTCCTGCATCAAGGTGGTAGTCGGCCCACTGGGGATTGCCTCAGCGCTTTCATACCATTTGGCATCTTGGCTAGGGCAGAAGTATGGCTGGGTGAAAACCTCCTGAAAGCATAGAACCTGCACGCCCTTTTCGCCCGCTTCCTCGATCAGCGGAATATGCGCTTCGATCATCGCTTTGCGGATAGTCTCCGGGTCATTGTCGGTAGAGGATTTCAGCGCCATCTGGATAAGGCCGCCCCTCAGTGTTGCACTTGTATTGATCGCCATAATCTTGCCCTCTATTATCCCATGCTCGGAAAGGTAAACTCTGCCCCTGCTCTGATGCCGGTTGGCCAGCGCGAGGTTACAGTTTTAAGTTTTGTGTAAAAATGAACGGCCTCGGGCCCGTAAATACCGTGCGCCCCAAAGATGGAACGCTTCCAGCCACCAAAGCTATGGTAGGCCACAGGTACAGGGATCGGCACATTGATGCCCACCATGCCCACCTGAATGCGCTTGGCAAAATCACGCGCGGCATCGCCGTCACGAGTGAAAATGGCGGTGCCGTTGCCATATTGGTGATCGTTGATCAGTTTCACAGCTTCATCGTAGGTTTTTGCCCGCAATACCGATAGAACCGGGCCGAAGATTTCTTCTTTGTAAACGGTCATCTCAGGCGTCACCCGGTCAAGCAGCGTGCCCCCAACCCAGAAACCGCCCTCATAACCCTGAAGTTTGAGCCCGCGACCATCCACAACAACCTCTGCGCCCTCGGCTTCGCCTGTGGAAATTAGGCTTTCAATGCGGTCCCGCGCCTGCGCCGTTATCACAGGGCCCATCTCCGCGTCTGGCTCGTCGTAAGGGCCGATCTTCATGGCCTCGACCATGGGCGCCAGTTTGGCAACCAGCCGATCGGCTGTTTCTTCGCCCACGGGCACGGCCATACTGATCGCCATACAGCGCTCGCCAGCCGAGCCAAAGCCCGCCCCCATCAAAGCATCTGCGGCCTGATCCAAATCGGCATCTGGCAGGATAATCATATGGTTTTTAGCGCCGCCCAGTGCCTGTACCCGTTTGCCGCTCGCGCAGCCACGTGTATAAACATATTCAGCGATTGGCGTGGAACCCACAAAACTAACGGCGTGGATATCCCTGTGGTCTAAAATTGCATCCACAGCGTCTTTGCCGCCGTGCACAACATTCAGCACACCCGCAGGCAAACCAGCTTCTTCGAATAGATCATGGATCAAGTTTGCGCTTGATGGATCGCGCTCTGACGGCTTCAAAATAAACGTATTGCCGGTCGCCAACGCCATCGGGATCATCCATAAAGGCACCATCGAGGGGAAGTTAAACGGCGTTATGCCCGCCACCACACCCAGCGGTTGGCGTTCGTCGCAAGTATCAATGCCGGGGCCAACATCGCGGCTGAAACTGCCTTTAAGCTTTTCCGGGATACCGCAGGCGTATTCCACCACTTCGAGCGCACGGGTGACTTCACCCAGTGCATCATCGTGGGTTTTGCCGTGTTCCATGCTGATGGTACGCGCGACCTCGTCGGCCCTGCGTTCCAGAATTTCCCGCAAGCGGAACATTACCCGCGCACGTTTGGCTGGCGGCGTTGCTGACCAGCCTTCAAATGCCTTTTTCGCAACAGCAACAGCAGTGTTTATATCTGCCGCACCGCCCAGCACCACTTCACCCGATTGCTCGCCCGTGGTGGGGTTAAAAACCGGTGCTTTGTCTGCCGTGCTGCCCGATGTTCGTTCGCCAGCGATGATATGTTCGATAAGAGCCATAATCCAATCAGTCCAATTTTTTCAGTATGTTCGCGACTGTCTCAAACGCGAAATCAATATGCGATTTTTCAATGATAAGCGGCGGCGACAGAGCAATGGTATCGCCCGTCGTGCGGATCAACAGCCCGGCCTCGTAGGCCTGAAGAAATGCTTCAAAAGCCCGCGCACCAACTTTGCCGGGCCTCGACGATAGCTCAATGCCCGCGATCAGCCCCATATTTCTAAGATCTTTCACATGCGGCAAACCTTTAAGCGAATGCACTGCATCTTGCCAGTAATCAGCGAGTTCCGCGCCACGCGTAAGCAAACCTTCGTCATCATAAGTATCCAGCGTGCCAAGTGCAGCGGCACACGCCATCGGGTTGCCCGAGAATGTATAACCGTGGAAAAATTCCACCATATTTTCTGGGCCGTGCATGAAGGCATCGTAGATTTTATCTTGCACAAACACTGCACCAATCGGGATCACGCCGTTAGCCAGCGCTTTGGCAGTGGTGACAATATCGGGTTCCACACCAAAGTGCCCAACAGCAAACGGTGAGCCCAAGCGGCCAAAACCAGTAATGACTTCATCAAAGATCAGCAATATGCCATGCTCGTCACAAATTTTACGCAGGCGCTGCAGATATCCTTTGGGCGGCATTATCACGCCGCCAGACGCGGCAATCGGTTCGACAATCACCGCTGCAATCGTAGAGGCATCATGCAGTTCGATCATGCGGATCAAATCATCAGCAAGTTCAACGCCGTTTTCAGGCTGACCGCGAGAATATAGATTTCCCTCAACGCCGTGGGTATGGCGTAAATGATCAACACCGGCCACCAGCGAGCCAAACATCTTGCGGTTTGCAGGCATACCGCCCACTGACATGCCGCCAAAGTTCACCCCGTGATAGCCTTTTTCACGGCCAATAAGGCGGGTGCGATGACCTTCGCCGCGTGCACGCTGATAGGCAATGGCCATCTTGAGCGCGGTTTCAACCGATTCAGACCCACTATTGGTGAAAAAGATTTTATTCAAATCGCCTGGCATCATGCGGGCTAATCGGCTTGCCAGCTCAAACTGCTTGGGGTGCCCCATTTGAAAGCCCGGCGCATAATCAAGCTCGCCCGCCTGTTTGCGAATGGCTTCAACAATCCTGGGCCGGTTATGGCCTGCGTTACAACACCAAAGCCCGGCGATACCGTCCATTAATTTGCGGCCATCAGACAAGGTGAAATACATACCGTCTGCACCCACAACCATGCGCGGGTTGGCCTTAAACTGGCGGTTCGCAGTAAACGGCATCCAGAGGGCTTCCAGATCGTTGGCTTTGCCTTCTGCTGATAATGCACTCATTTTAGGTCTCCCAATATATCTATTCCGCAGCTTTCATAGGATTAAGCGGATGATCAGGCCAGGTTACATATGGTTTATTATTTTCAACGGGACGCATTTCAATACAATTCGGCACCGGGCAAATAAGTTCACACAGATTACAGCCTACACAGTCTTCGTCAATCACTGTGAAGGTGCGCCTGCCATCCTCGGCCACCGCAAATTCAATGGCCTGGTGCGACGTATCTTCGCAGGCGACATGACACCGCCCGCATTCGATACAGCTATCTGGATTAATGAAAGCCTTGGTATCAAAATTCATATCAAGGGCGTTCCAATCAACAGTGTTTGGCACCGCCATGCCGCGAAAATCCGCGATCGAAGCATAGCCTTTTTCATCCATCCAATCCGACAGCCCCTCAATCATATCGTCGACAATGCGAAAGCCATACAGCATGGCTGCTGTGCATACCTGAAGCCCTTCGGCCCCAAGCGCGATAAATTCTGCCGCGTCGCGCCATGTTTCAATGCCGCCAATCGCCGACATTTTGAGATTTTTAGTGTCCGGGTTGCGGGCAATTTCCGCCACCATATTCAAAGCAATCGGCTTCACCGCACTCCCACAATAACCACCGTGAGTGCCTTTGCCGCCCACAACCGGGTTGGGTGCCATCACATCCAGATCAACCGAGACAATCGAATTCACTGTGTTAATGAGCGATACTGCGTCAGCACCGCCTGCCTGCGCCGCTTCCGCTGACCACAGGATATTGGTGATGTTCGGCGTCAATTTTGTGAATACCGGAATATCCACCACGTCTTTCACCCAGCGTGTAACCTTTTCCACCATTTCAGGCACTTGGCCAATCGCCGAGCCCATGCCGCGTTCACACATGCCGTGTGGGCAGCCCAGATTAAGCTCGATGCCCTGTACGCCAGCATCTGCAATCTTAACTGCCAGCTCTTTCCAGACTTTTTCTTCAATCACCGCCATCATTGAACCGATGATCACCCGGTCTGGCCATTCTTCACGCACGCGGCGAATTTCAGCCAAATTCGTCTCAAGCGGGCGGTCGGTAATCAGTTCGATATTATTGATGCCCAAGATGCTTTGGTTGCCGTTCTTATGCACGCCGTAACGACTAGAGACATTGATAACAGCCGGGTCAACGCCCAGTGTTTTCCAAACTACGCCGCTCCAGCCCGCCTCAAAGGCACGAACAACATTGATATATTTGTCAGTGGGCGGCGCGGACGCTAACCAGAAAGGGTTGATGCTTTCGATACCCGCAATATTACATTTTAGATCAGCCATTTGACCCTCCTGCTGCGACTTTGAGAAATACGTCTATGGCGTGCGCGGCTTGCTTGCCGTCTTCCACCGCTTGCACAGTGAGGTCCTCGCCCGACTTGATACAGTCCCCGCCAGCAAATACGCCGTCGATTGAGGTCGCAAAACCTTCACTGATCTTGATCTTGCCACCTTCAAGCTCAAATCCGTTCAGCACATCTGTATCGATCTTTTGGCCGATGGCTTTAAGGACCATATCGGCAGGCAACTCGAAAGTTTTACCTGTAGCTGCAAGCTTGCCGTCCACCATCGCCGTGCGCTCAAACACCATGTTTGTTACGCTTCCATTTCCAATGATGGCCTTCGGCGCAGACCATAGCCGCAGATTGACGCCGTTGGTCCGCGCCAAATCTACCTCCCACGGGGTTGCACTCATTGCCTCGGGGCCGCGCCTGTAAACCAGCGTAACATTTTCCGCGCCCAACCGTTTCGCCTGCACCGCAGCGTCGATCGCCGTATTGCCCGCGCCGATTACAATCACGTCATCACCAACAGCAACGGATGATTTATCCGCAGCTTGCCGCAGGGTCTCAATAAAATCTACAGCATCCAGGATACCTGTTTTATTTTCACCTTCGAGGCCAAGCGCATTGGTAATGCCGAGCCCGATACCAAGATATACGGCGTCAAACTTAGTCCGCAGGTCCGCCAGCAAAAGTGTATCACCGAGCCGCTGATTATATTTGATTTCAATGCCGCCGATGCCCAGTAGAAATTCAACTTCACGCGCCGCAAAATCATCAACCATTTTGTATGCCGCTAGGCCGTATTCATTCAGCCCGCCGGGTTTTACCTTGGCTTCATAGACCGTAACACTGTGGCCCAACATTGCCGCCCGGTGTGCGCACGACAGCCCAGCAGGCCCTGCACCGACAACGGCAATATGCTTGCCAGTATCCGGGGCACGCCCAAAGGGGTGCGCACCCGCTTTTGCCATCAATCCATCTACGGCATGGCGCTGCAGCAGGCCGATTTCAACCGGCTGTTCATTCGAAGTATTCAATACACACGCCTGCTCGCATAATATTTCGGTTGGGCAAGCCCGGGCACAGGTGCCACCCATAACATTCTCGGACAGGATTGTTTTGGCCGATCCAACTATATTGCCTGTACGAATTTGGTGAATGAAAGTGGGAATATCAATCGACGTTGGGCATGCCTGAATGCAGGGCGCATCATAACAATATAGACACCGGTCCGCCTCGGCTTTTGCTTGCAGCAAACTCAGGGGCTGATGCAGATCACCAAAATTGGCGTCGACTACATCTTTTGAAAGGCATTTACCGCCCGCCGCATTATTCGGCCTAAGTGACATACAGGTTTCCTCCAACTATCCCTAAGCAAACAGAATATGCATTCCTGACTATTTGGTCAAGAATAAGTTCGAGCATGTCAGGATTGTGATCAAAGGCCTATATCCGGCGTAAACCAAACAATAATTTCTGGCATTGCTTGAAAAACGTGCGCGCCACCAACATACTGAGGCCAGCACCTATCCAAAACACGCAGCATAGGATGATGGAATGACAACAGACCCAGAAGCGAACCCCCACATCAATTTAGCCGCGGCTTTGATTACCAATGATGGCGGCGAGACACTTCTTGTACGCAAGCGCGGAACTGTTTTTTTTATGCAGGCAGGTGGAAAGGTTGAGCCTCACGAAAAGCCTGTAGATGCCCTTGTTCGCGAACTAAAAGAAGAACTCGGCCTTACAATCACGCCTACTGAACCAAAATATATCGGCAAGTTCGAAGCCGAGGCGGCCAATGAAGGTGGCCATAATGTGGTGGCTGAAATATTCCACCTTCATGTATCAGGGAGCGTTGAGGCCAATGCTGAAATTGAAGAGCTTGTCTGGGTTGATGTTCAAAAGCCATCAACTCTAATACTGACTCCTTTAACGCGCGATCATATTCTTCCTATGGCCAGTGACTATGCCTGACAACCCGCTTTTAGATGTGCAAACCTGGCTTTATCATCTTGGCGACATCAATACAGATGAGGCTGCAGATGTGGCAAGCGGCGCATACGATCTGGTAGTGCTGGAGTATGCCCGCTACGATGCTGAGGAAACCCCTTATACAGCCTCAGACCTAGACGCAATGCGCGGCAGTGACGATACGCTGATTGTATCCTATCTCAGTATAGGTGAAGCTGAAAGCTACCGTTTTTATTGGAATACGCCTGAGTTTCAGGCGATTGTCGACACTGTAGTGGGTCTCGAAAACCCGGAGTGGGAAGAAAATTTCAAAGTTCGCTACTGGGATGAAGACTGGCAAGCAGTGGTTTTCAATTATGTAGACCGCATCATTGAAGCCGGCTTTAATGGCGTCTATCTTGATATCATTGATGCCTTCGAATATTGGGAGGCTGAAGACCCGAACAGCGGCATTGATTACCGTCAGGAGATGGCTGATTTTGTTGCGGCAATCCGCTCCCACGCCAAGACACGCCTGGATGAACTGGGCGACACACGAGCTTTTGTCATTATTGGACAAAACGGTGAAGAATTGCTCCAAAATCAAACCTATCTGGATGCTATTGACGGTGTAGGTAAAGAAGACCTGCAATTTTATTTTGAGTTTACCAACCCGTCAGATTTTCATGTCAACAGCGCCGAAGATGTAAGCTGGAGTATGGATTTGCTCCAACTGGCACTGGACGCTGGCAAACAGGTTATGGTAATCGAATATCTAAACGATGCCCGGCAAGCTCTGCACAGCGAAACACTGAGTGAATTGACTGACATGCTTTGGCTACAGGGCATTCCTCTCTATGTGTCAGAGGACAGGTTACTAAACAGTATCACCGAGCAACCCGATTCCAACCAATTTGTTCGTCTGAGCGAGGGCACTGATGCTGGCGAGATATTGCGCGGAACCACCTACGGCGATGTCATTGCTGCGGGCGGGGGTGATGATCAAATTTGGGCCAGCCCTGGTGACCGCAGCGCCGATACTTTCATTGGTGGCAGTGGCAATGATATTATTGGCGGCGGAGCGGGTGACGACCTGGTAATCGGCGGCGCAGCATCTGACGGCACCGATCATCAATTGCTCACAACCAACGAAGACACCGCAGGCGATGGCAGCGATATACTTTACGGCGGATCTGGCGACGATACGCTCCTTGGCGGCAGTTGGCTTGACGGCGCCATCCGCGATGACGGAGCCTTTAACCGCGGGGAGGCTATATCAGATGGGCTGGAAGCCAACGCCATTTGGGCCGGTACCGGCAACGACCTGATCTACGGTGCAGCAGGCAACGATACCCTGGGCGGCGGCACAGGAAATGACGAAATCATCGCGGGCGGCGGCGCTGATGTGCTTTATGGCGGCCGCGGCGACGGCGGTACGGTCGGCCCCAATGATACATTATCTGGCGGCAATGGTGATGACACGGTCTTTGGCTCCGGCGGTGATGACCTTATTGATGGCGGCGACGGGGATGACCTTGTTTTCGGCGGAACGGGCGATGACAGCACAACAGGCGGTGCGGGCGACGACACACTTTGGGCAGGATCAGGTAATGATTTGCTCACGGGCGGCACAGGGGAAGACCAGTTTGCATTTGGGGCGAACGCTGGCAACGATACCATCAATGATTTCGAGATCGCCCACGACACACTTTTTTTCGGCGCAAGCATAGTCGGCATTGATTCAGTGGATGATGTTATTGCCGCTGCAACGGCAACGACGCAGGCCGGAAACTTAGGTGTTTTGATTGACCTCGGAGATGGCAACAGCCTGTTTCTTGTTGGACTAACACTCGGTGACCTGAGTGCATTAAATTACAATTTATAAACGGATCCAAGTCATGGGAAACCGGCATTATGCCTAAAATTGATAACTCGCTCTTGCGTACCAATAACCACCATTAAAGCCAAACGGGGCCGAGCGCCTCGAATATTGAAAAACGCCGGGCGATGATACAATGCCCAAAATATCGCCGCCGCGCGACTGGCCAATCCTGTTCAAATCGGGCACCACATCAAACAGGTTATTGGCCCCAACCGATAATTTCATCCCGGTTTCGCCAAACGTATAGTTTACCTGTAAGTCGGTCAGCCATTTGGCGCTGTAGGTTTGAATATTATTGTCCGTATCGCAGGCACCTTCACACACCGTGTAATTGCCAAACTGGCTTAACCGCGCGACTAGGCTAAAGTCCGCCCATGCATAATTTACCGAAAAATTCATCCGCGACTTAGGCTGCCATTCCTCGATGATGGAAACGTCTTGAGGCGTAAACAAGGGCCCCACATCAACGCCGCCAATCGCACTGACAATGGACCCTGCATCCACTGATGTTTTGGTCCAGTTTCCAGCGGCTGAAAAACGAAGGGTCTGGCCGCGCGGAAGATCAACATCATAGGCAGCGACAATATCGATACCATTAGTGGTGGTATCCGCAGCATTGACAAAAAACTGGCCAGAGGAAGCCGCGCCTCCAACATTCTCAAATCCAGGTTGCTGCAAATCGATTGCACCAGAAATACCAATGCGGTCATCAATTTGGATGTGGTAATAATCAGTTGTTAGGGTGAAGGCATCAATACCAGCGACAAATCCAAGACTGAAACTGAGGGAAGTTTCTTCCTTCAATTCCGGCGCGCCCGCCAATTGAGCGACAAGGCTATTATTGCTAAAAGTGCCACGTTCCTGGGGCACTGTCACACCGTCAATTTCAACAAACTGGGTTGAGACACTGTTGAAATTTTTCTGCTGCAACGAAGGGGCACGAAAGCCCGTTGCAGCTGAGCCACGGAGCGCAAAATACTCATTAACAGCAAAACGCGTGGAAATTTTGCCCGTAACAGTGCTACCAAAGTCACTATAATCTTCCACCCTGCCTGCAGCCGCAATTAACCAACGCTCGGAAATTTGGCTCTCCACATCAATATAAAAAGAAAAATTGTGCCGCTTGGCATCAACCTCATTGGCCGGCGAAAAACCTCGAAACACCTGAAACCCTGACGAATATGCGACGGGGTTCAGGTCGCAGCCTGGGCAGTCGGTATTGAATTGACCGCCATCCAGATAGGAAATCGGCTCACCCGCTTCCAGTGTGTAATTTTCCCCCCGGTACTCGCTGCCCAACGCAATTGAGGTCTCGCTGCCGCCAATATCAAGTGTCTTAACCGCATCCAGGTTTACGGTGGTCTGTTGAATACCAAGGGTTCCAGCGTCCGCTTTGGTTAGGCTGTCGCCCCCAAATGAAGCATTTAGGGAATTCGAAATGATAAATTTGAAGGAATTCGCGCCATGAGTGACGCTTAAATCCAAATCCCAACCGTTGCCTGAACTCCATTCCAAGCCGCCAGAAAGACTATAATCCACAATATCGGTATTAATCAGGGGCAAGAAGCCATCCGGGTATAAGGCCAATACAGTCCGATCAAACTGATTTGCTCTCCGATAGAAACCAGCCGACTGGCTCTGTCGTTCGGAAAAAGTGGCAAACGCATAAAATTGCAGGGTCTCGCGGAGAGGCAGAGCCGCATTCACAACAAACGCTTTGCTTTCGCTCTCGGCATCGCCAATACGGAAATTTTTCCGATCAAACGTAAACTCGCGCGGGTCGCAGCCGCTATTGTCAGCGGCATCGCATCCGCCACCATTATCCAGCAGCGGATATTGAACGTATCCTGAAAGGCCGGCTCGATTGGTATCGCCTCTATCCCTATATTCGGCGGAGACATTCAAAAAACCGCCTTTGCCCAATTGAAAACCCAAATTAGCACTGCCAACAAATGTGGCTCCGTCACCAGCATAGGTTTCACCGTATGATACTGTCGCCTCACCGCCTTTTGCGCCTTCCTTCAGCACCAGATTAATCACGCCTGCAATTGCATCTGATCCATACTGGGCAGCCGCCCCGTCTCGCAACACTTCGATTCGCGCCAACCCCGCCGCTGGTATTGCATTCATATCAACACCTGCAGCACCACGGCCCACCGAGGTATTCACATGCACCAGCGACGTTGTATGGCGACGCTTGCCATTCACCAATACCAATGTCTGATCAGGACCCAGCCCGCGCAGCGTCGCGGGACGCAGAGCATCCGTACCATCCGATACTGAAGAACTGGAGAAGTTGAAAGAAGGAGCCAGCGCTTGCAACATCCGTCCAACTTCGGTGTAACCGGTGTCGCTCATTGCAGTGGCAGTAATCACATCGACCGGCACTGGTGTTTCCAGTGCCGTTCTACCCTTTGAGCGCGTACCCACCAAAATAATTTCCTCAATCGCGGCGGCGGGTACACTGTCGTCCTTCAGGTCAGCGGAACCTGTCTGAACTGTGGTTTTATTTGCCGGTCGAGGTAAGGACTTTTTTCGAATAGTCACCGTATTTTCGCTGGTAAAGTGAAACTCCAGTTCTGTGCCCAGCAAAAGCAATTCAAGCGCAGAGCGTGAATCATATTTCCCGCTCAGTGGTTTTTTCAGCTCAAGCCCACTGGTATTGACGGCCAGAATTAGCTGCACGCCTGCCTGTTCTGAATATGCAAGAAGGGCAGACTGCAGCGCCTGAGTTTCAATCTCAAACTCGATCCTGTCATTTTTGTCCGCAGCATGAACGGCGGCGGTCATAACAAAGGCAAGTGCTGTTGTGCTTAACGTGGCGACCAACCGACTTTTGAACGTCGATGATCCAATGTTTTTTGCCATAGTTATCTCCACAACATCGACGGATTCAATAATAAACCCAGCCTTGAGCTATGACGTCCATATTGCAGATTCTGAGGGTTATTACCTGAAAACACCATCGATCAGCATGAGCGCTACGGTTACCTTAGCGGGAACCTGTCGCTTCATCCAACATCAAAATAGTGCGAGCACCAACATGGACGACTTTCACAGGATAGCCTTCTGTTAGGCCTTCAAGCCATTCGTCTAACTTATCAGGGTAAACCGTGCCGGTAAAAAGGAACTTTCCAACTTCGTCATCGCCGATTGCTACTTCATTTTCGATAAACCGATTCAGGTCCTGAATAACATCAGATAACTCGCGATTTACCATGGTCAAAACACCGACGCGCCAGCCCAGTCCAGCGTGAACATCCGCTATTTCTATGGGCGTCATTGAACCTGCGTCGGAATAAAGTGTCTGGTTGCCAGCGGTCACAAGAGCCACAGGTTTAGCCACAGCAATATGATTCGAGGCCAGCGATTCGTCAGCATTCAGATCGCCGACTGCCTGCGGCCTAACGGCAACAGTGCCCTCCAAAACCCGCACTCTTACATTATCTGCCGTCCGCCGCACATTGAACACCGTTCCGATTGCCGTGACACTGCCACTGCCTGCTCGCACCACAAAAGGCCTGTTTGGGTTCTTGGATACGGTAAAAATAGCTTGGCCACGCAACAGCGTCAGGCTGCGCTCGGTTTCGGTATAGGCAACAGAGACTTCACTGTCGGGACCCAACTCAACGATCGATCCATCCGCAAGGTTAACGACCCTCTGCTCACCGCTTTGGGTAAGGTAAGCCGTTGCCGCCCCCGTCATTGGGTTATCAACGGGATACAAAGCCATAAATGAAGCGATAAGGGCGGCTGCAAAACTCGCCGCAACGCCTGTATACCAGTTCAACGCTTTACGCCCTTTTGATACCTTGGGAATATCGCGTGTCACCAAACCGATCACCGAACCGCCAGCAGGTGAGGCCGTTGCAGGTTCGGTGGGTTTTTCAACGACTGCCGCGAAATCATCCACATCAGTGAAAGCATCAGCAGAGATTGCGTCAAGTTCGCCCCACAATGTCTCTAGCCGGCGGAAAGCACGCTGATGATCCGCTGAGCGCATATACCACGACTGCCATGCCTTCAGTTCGGCCCCAGACATGCTGTCATCCTGCAAGCTGAGATAATAATCAGCAGCCTCTTCGAGTATCTTTTTATCGATACGATTTTCAACAGTCTTTCCGTACATACTCACTTGCCTGTCACCTCGTCCACGCGTCAAGTTCTTCACCAAGGTTATCAGTGCAATGAACGATCGCGCGGATTACATATTTTCGAACCATACTGCTGGAAACGCCCATGTCTTCAGCGATGGCATTGTAGTCGCGGTGTTTAAATTTAAACTCCACAAAAGCATATTTGCACTTGGCTGGCAGCCCCTCAATACAGTCCACAACACGTTGCAGCGATTGTTTGCCTGCCACTTCGCGTTCAGGGGTAAACCCGAATATTTGCGAAGACAAATCAGCCGCCTCATGCGCCACATACGCTTGCGCCCGGCCATGTTTACGTTGCCGGTCAATCGCAATGTTCGTGGCCGTTCTAAATAGAAACGCCCTCAAAAACCCTATCGTCGTTGCATCGTCCAGACCCAGCAGTCGCACATAAGCTTCCTGCGCGACTTCAACAGCTTCGTCATGCGACTTCAAGTGGCCGGTTAAATACCGCACCAATTCGTCGTTATGTCGCTGAAACAGGGCCTTGATATCGCCTTGAGTCAGCGCATCATGATTTGCGCTCTCCGGCGATCCCTTCTGTGTGGCCGCTTCCTGTTCAGGGGCAACAAAATTGCGCTCCATACGAAACTCCTTATGGACTTAGACGCTCAAGCTACATGAATTGAGAACGAAACATAACGAAAACTTCGAAAACCGCTAAATTTTCGGCTTTCGATAACATTTAAAATCTATTTCGAATAGGTGCCGGGTCTATTAAGTTCAGGTCAAAGTCATATTTTTTCAAAATCTCCATGACGGCCAACCCCGCCCTTAAACCGCTCAGCGCCAAAGACACCTTCTTGGGCAGTTGCCTGAAGCCCGTTCATCCATTCTATTTTCATCGCTTCACGGGTGTCCCTGCCATAAGTTTCGATGATAGAGCGTCGGTCACACCGAACCGCCATCTGTGGGAAACGGGCAATTTCATGGGCCATGGCTTCCGCAGCCTCGCGGGCATGCCCTTCGGGTACAATTTTCTCGCAAAGTCCAATTTGGAGGCATTCTTCTGCAAGCACTTTTCGTCCGGTCATTGCAATTTCCAGGGCTCTACCGCGCCCAACTGCACGCGGCAAACGAACTGACCCACCATCCATCAGAGGGATACCCCAGCGCCTGCAAAATACACCCATAAAAGCAGTTTCAGCCATTACCCGCACGTCGCACCACAGCGCAAGTTCAAGCCCTCCTGCAACTGCCGGCCCCTCAACAGCACCAATAACTGGCTTGCCCAGTTCCAGCCGCGTTGGCCCCAAAGCCCCGGCATGAACTGCGCCTCCACCGATGGGGAAATCCATGTTTTTTCTGTTTTTCTCATTCTCTTCTTTGTTTGCTGCAACAAGAGATGCTGCATACTTAAGATCCCAGCCTGCACAAAAATAGCCCCCGGCGCCCGTTAGAACCGCTACATCAGCACCATCATCGGCATCAAAATCCAGAAAAGCCTGATTTAAGGCATCTGCTGATTCAGGGTCCATTGCATTCCGCGCTTCCGGGCGGTCATGAATTACAGTCCAAACCCTGTCATTTTTTTCAATTCTTACCGTCATATCAATCTCCATTATTTGTAACTTAGTTATTATATATAACATTGTTACAAATAATGGAAGCATTTACATACCAGCACGGAGCACATCAATTTAAACTGGATCAAGCCTCGAAGGAATTTCGAGTAAGATGATTAAGGCGTGAACTCAATTGCCAAGTGGCCCGTTGATGGCAATTGAGTTCACACCTAAAGCCAGAGCCTTATATTTTTGACGCTTTCACAAGCGTGCGATTAGAGCATCAACATGGGTCTTTAGTACAAAGTCAGGCGTTGTATTGATAGATGTCGCTCTTTTGGTAAAAGCCAGGCACAAAACCCCTAATAGAACGGTAAAAAGAGCATCTCGTTCAGCGCGCACCTGTTCTTCCGAAAGGTTCGGTGCCGCACACTGGATTTTATCTGCAAATATATCCAGCGTGGCCACCAATGCTTTGTTTAGCTCATAGGCCTGTTTTTTATCGAACTCATCAAGCTGAATGTCGCCAAACGAATATATCCCAAGCTGGGCCTCAAATAATCGTGGTTTATAATAGTCATAAAACGCATTTGCGGCTAATCGGAGGGCGCTGTGCGGGCTTTTACCTGCTATGGCCTGATCCTTGACATATTCATTAAGGCGAACCAGAGATTCAGCCAATAATTCAACGTAGATTGCTTCTTTACTGCCAAACATGGAATAAAGCGATCCCGTGGTCACCTCCGCCTTCGCTGCGACAGCTCTCATAGTCGCTTTTCCCACCCCTTTTTCTGTAAAGATGGCTGTAGCCGCATCAAGAATTGTCCGTCTCTTGAACTCTGTAATCTTACTCACCTTAAAGCCCTAACTTTATCTAAATCACCAAAACTTTGCCTTTGATATTAGAGCACAACCAGCCCACCTGCTGACCAGTTGGCAAGCGTAAGATTGGCAGCCCTGGCCGTTCTTCTGGCAAATGCAGTGGGGGCTGAAAGACATACGAGCGCAGGCATGCCCGCCCTAATTGCCTTTGATACCATTTCAAAGGATGCCCTACTTGATACCAAACAATAGCCCTCAGAAAAATCAGGGCCGCTTTGCATTAAAGCGCCAATCAATTTATCAAGCGCGCAGTGCCGTCCCACATCTTCGCGCACCAAAGCTACTTCCGCTGCAGCATTAACCCACCCTGCACCGTGAACTGACCGATTGAGCTTTTTGAGCGGCTGGCTTTGCTGAAATTCGGCAACCACGGCTATCACCTGCTGGTAATCAAGCTTAAATGGATTTTCCGTAATTTTTTTGGGCGGCTGAAACAATTCTTCAGCACTGCTAATCCCGCACAGTCCGCAACTGCTGCTACCAACAATTACGCGACGCTGCTTGCGTACACTGAAACGCTCCAACCGTTCAGCAGTGAGCGTAATCATCAGATCAATGCCCTGCTTGCGCTCATGTATTTCAACGCTGCGAATATCATCTGCTCTATCGATAATGCCTTCACTGAAAGAAAAGCCGTAAGCAAAATCCAGCAGGTCCATCGGGCTTGCAAGCATAACAGCATAGGTGCTGCCATTATAGACAAGCGCTATAGGTGCTTCCTCGGCCACATGCCATTCAACTATCCTGTGCTGGCCTTCGTTCACCAATTCAACTTTCAGCCGGTGATCGGGCAGCCAGTATTTTAAATCGTCTGTCATCGATTATTCGGTCGCTTCGCGGCCAACGGAAGGGGCACGGTGCTCCAGATTTGCGGTGGCATGTTCATTTTGCCAATCTGACAAATGATTGGCCGGGGTTACTTCAACGGCCGTCACCTTATATTCCGGGCATTCGGTCGCCCAGTCTGATAGCTCCGTTGTTACCACATTGGCGCCAGATTCCGGATGATGAAAAGTGGTATAAATCACCCCCGGAGTCATGCGTTCAGAAAGCAGCGCTGGCAATGTTGTCTCGCCCTTGCGCGACCTCACGGAAACCCAGTCACCATCCCTGACACCGCGCATTTCCGCGTCAGAAGGGTGGATTTCAAGCAGGTCTTTTTCCATCCAAAGGTTATTCTTGGTTCGCCGGGTCTGCGCGCCCACATTATACTGGCTAAGAATGCGGCCGGTTGTCAGGATCAACGGAAACTTGCGATTGGTCTTTTCCTCTGTCGGGATATATTCCGTAACAACAAAATTGCCCTTGCCGCGCACAAATTCGCCCACATGCATCACGGGCGTGCCCTCGGGGTGCTCGTCATTCACAGGCCACTGCAGGCTGCCACCTTCATCCAGTTTTCTGAAGGATACGCCCGCAAAGGTCGGGGTAAGCGCTGCAATTTCATCCATGATCTGCGAAGCATTTTCGTAAGGCATTGCATAGCCCATGCGTTTCGCCAGCTCGCACGTTAGCTGCCATTCGTCCATGCCTGTCGCGGGTTTCATGACGGGACGCACACGGCCAAGGCGGCGCTCTGCATTGATGAAAGTGCCATCTTTTTCCAGAAAACTGGTGCCCGGCAGAAACACATGGGCAAAGCGCGCGGTTTCATTGAGGAATAAATCCTGCACGATCACGCATTCCATGGCGCTCAGGGCTGCCTCTACATGGTGTGTATTCGGGTCGCTCTGGGCGATATCTTCGCCTTGTATATAGATGGCCTTAAATTTTCCACTACAGGCTTCATCCAACATATTGGGGATACGGTAGCCCGGCACACCGTCGAGCGGACGGCCCCAGAAATTCTCAAAGGTTTCGCGCACGCCAGCATCCGAAACCGGCCTATAGCCCGCAAATTCATGCGGGAACGAGCCCATGTCGCACGCGCCCTGCACATTATTTTGCCCCCTCATAGGGTTCACACCTACACCTGCACGGCCGATATTCCCGGTTAACATGGCAAGGTTTGCCATGCCCATTACCATGGTCGAACCTTGGCTATGCTCGGTAACCCCTAGCCCGTAATAGATAGCGCCGTTGCCAGCGCCAGCATAAAGCCGGGCGGCTGCGCGAATATCATCTGCAGCCACGCCAGATATTTCAGCTACGGATTCGGGCGAATTTACCGGATCACAGATAAAAGCCTTCCATGTCTCAAATGCAGCTGTTTCGCAGCGTTCCCCCACAAAGGCTGTATCCGATAGCCCTTCGCTGGCAATCACATGCGCGATGGCATTAACGACCGCGACATTGGTGCCGGGCCTGAGCGGCAAATGATGGGCGGCTTCGATATGCGGCGTTCGTACAATATCAATTTGGCGCGGATCAATCACTATCAGCTTGGCCCCGGCGCGCAAACGGCGCTTCATCTGGCTGGCAAAAACCGGGTGCGCATCGGTGGGGTTCGATCCGATCACCATGATCACGTCGGCTTCTTCGACAGAATCGAAATTCTGTGTACCCGCTGATGTGCCGTAGGTCTGGTTTAGTCCGTACCCTGTGGGCGAATGGCAAACCCGGGCGCAGGTATCCACATTATTATTGCCAAAAGCAGCGCGGATCATTTTTTGAACCACCCAAACTTCTTCGTTTGTACAGCGCGAAGAGGTAATGCCGCCGATGGATTTCACACCGTGTTGTGCTTGAATATCTTTAAGGCGGGCAGCGGCAAAATCCAGCGCCTCGCCGAAGCTGACTTCTCGCCACGCTTCATTTGTATTCTCGCGGATCATCGGCTTGGTCACACGGTCTTTGTGGGTAGCATAACCAAAAGCAAAGCGCCCTTTCACACACGAGTGGCCGTGATTGGCCTTGCCGCCCTTATAGGGCATCATGCGGATAACCTTGTCGCCTTTCAATTCGGCTTTAAATTCGCATCCCACGCCGCAATATGCGCAGGTCGTAATCACGCTGCGGTCTGGTACGCCGTGCTCAATAATACTTGTTTCCGTTAACGTTGCTGTTGGGCATGCCTGCACACAAGCGCCGCACGAAACGCACTCGCTTGAAAAGAAATCCTCAGCGCCAGTGGCAACGCGCGAGCCAAACCCCCTGCCCTCTATTGTCAGCGCCAGTGTGCCCTGCACTTCGTCGCAAGCCCTAACGCAGCGCGAGCAAACAATGCATTTTGATGGATCATACGTGAAATAGGGAGTGCTTTCATCTTTGGCCAAATCCAAGTGGTTTTCACCAGCATAACCATAGCGCACATCGCGCAGGCCAACAGCCCCAGCCATATCCTGCAACTCACAGTCCCCGTTGGTGGGGCATGTGAGGCAATCAAGCGGATGGTCAGAGATATAAAGCTCCATCACGCCGCGCCGAAGCCGTGCCAGCCGATCCGTTTGGGTTTTCACCTTCATGCCATTCTCGACCGGGGTCGTGCAGCTGGAAGGCGTACCCTTGCGGCCATCAATTTCCACCAAACACATACGGCACGAGCCAAAGGATTTCACCATATCGGTCGCGCACAGCTTGGGAATAGAAACGCCCGCTTCTTTTGCCGCGCGCATAATGCTAGTGCCCTTTGGAACAGCAATATCAATGCCGTCAACCTCAAGCATGATGGTCTGCGCCGACTTTACTGCCGGGGTGCCAAAATCTGTTTCTTTGAGCAGTGCCATCTATTTGCCCCTCATCGATTCAAAATCATCAGGGAAGTGTTCAAGCGCGCTTATCACCGGCACCGGGGTCATGCCTCCCATTGCACACAAGGAACCATCCTCCATCACTTCGCATAAATCCTGCACAAGGGCTATATTTTCGACCACATTTTCACCCGCAATGATATTCGCCATCACTTCGCTGCCCCGCACCGAACCGATACGGCAAGGCGTGCATTTTCCGCAGCTTTCTTCGGCGCAGAAATCAAAAGCATATTTGGCCTGTGCCGCCAAATTCACGGTATCATCAAAAACCACGATACCACCGTGACCTACGCCCGCACCAATCTTTTGAAAGGCTTCATAATCCATCGCTGTATCAAACAGCTTAGGCGGCAAATAGGCACCCAGCGGGCCGCCGACCTGCACAACGCGAACCGGCCTGCCGCTGCGTGTGCCGCCACCGTATTCATTGATCAAATCATCAAGACTGATACCAAACGGCGCTTCAAAAAGCCCGCCATGTTTGATATTTCCAGCAAGCTGAAACGGCATGGTGCCAGCCGAACGCCCAACCCCTATATCCTTGTACCAAGCACCGCCTTTTTGAAGGATCGCAGGCACGGCGCACAGGCTAATCACATTGTGCACCAGTGTCGGCTTGCCGTGCAGCCCTTGCAGCGCAGGCAGTGGTGGTTTTGCGCGCACCTGCCCACGTTTGCCTTCAAGGCTTTCCAAAAGCGAGGTTTCTTCACCGCAAATATAAGCGCCCGCGCCCATGAACAGCTCAAGATCAAAAGCATGCCCGCTGCCCATCACATCGACGCCCAGCAAACCATCCTTATAGGCGGTAGCAATAGCTTGGGCCAAGATACCGCGAGCCACCGGATATTCTGAGCGCAAATAGATAAAGCCTTTTGTCGCCCCAACCGCGAGCCCCGCGATCACCATGCCTTCGATCAACAGAAAGGGGTCCCCCTCCATGATCATGCGGTCAGCGAAGGTGCCACTATCTCCCTCGTCTGCATTGCAGACAATGTATTTCTGATCAGCCTCAGCCCCGCGAACTGTGTTCCATTTAATACCCGCAGGAAAGGCCGCGCCACCGCGCCCCCGCAGACCAGAGGCCATAATGTGATCGCAGATTTCCGCGTCGTCTAGCTTGATCGCTTTTTCAAGCCCTCCAAGCCCGTGGTGCTTCCGGTAATCTTCAAAGGACAGCGGGTTTATCCTGCCGCAGCGCGCGAATATCTGCCTGTCCTGATCTTTAAAAAATGGAATGTCTTCAACCAGCCCCAGATATAGAGGGTGATCCCCGGCTTGGTTAAATCCTGCCGCGACAATAGCTGTTATATCTGCAGGTGTGATGGGGCCATAGCCCACTCGGCCTTCGGCGGTTTCCACTTCCAACAGCGGCTCCAGCCAATGCATGCCTCGGCTGCCTGTGCGCACCAGCTTGATTTCCATACCAATGGCGGCGGCTTCCGCCAGTAAGGCTTCTGCAACGCCGTTGGCCCCTACGGCAACCGCAGAGCTATCGAGCGGTAAAAACAGCTTGATCATACGCAGCCTTCCTCTAACCGCTGGATTTCAGCCGCAAAAGCATCCGCATCCAGGCGCGCACGCAGCGCGCCGTCAACCATTGCCGCAGGGCCAGAGGCACATAATCCCAGACAATAAACCGGCTCGATAGTGACGGCCCCAGAGGCTGTGGTATCACCGAGCGCAATTTCCAATGCCTTCAGCGACTTATTGGTAAGTGCTCGCGCGCCCACTGCCTGACAGGCTTCTGCCTGGCAGATTTTAATGATGTGTCTGCCAGCTGGAGCACGGCGAAAATCCACGTAGAAGCTGACCACGCCTTTCACTTCGGCTTTGCTTAGGTTAAAAACATCGGCAATATCTGGAATTGCGGCCGCGTCAATATAGCCATCGCGAGCGTGCAGGGCATGTAGGGCCTCGATCAGCCCCCCTGTCCTGCCTACAAACGGGCGGACCAAAATTTCAACGGCGCCTTTCATGCAATTTTCCCATTTTCTACCGGTGCTTGCACCTTTTGGTGCGGTATTCAATTGACCAGTATAATCATGTACCAATTTGCATGCTGAGAACACTAATATCAATGGGTTTCTGCGGGGGAGGGCTGCGGGCCAAATGCAGCGTCTGAATGTGCTTGCAATCAGGAGGCCAATTTTTCGCCCAATTCGGCGGAATCTTCCACAGATACACTGATGCCAAGCTCCTGTGCCATTGTCTTCATTTCATAGTCTGGCAAATCGGCTGAAACCACCATCACATCAAGATCACGCCATGTTTTGACAAGTTTTCCCATCAGGTCTTTACCGTCAAAATGCTTGGCCAAAGTTTTCATCAAACTGTGTGGCAATTCCACATAACCATGTTTCAAACAGCCCAGCGCTTCCGGCGCCAAAACAGCGTCGCCAAAACGATCGATCCAAATAGGGTGCCCTTTGGCGGCAAATGCATTGAGCGCAGTCCAATGAAGGCCGCCTCGTTTCACCGGCGGAAGACCTTTCACGCGAAACCCAATCATGCTTGGCTTTTCTTTATATTGATCAAGCAGGTTTTCAAGTTTTTCGGCGAAGGCTTCCTGGATAAGGGTTGAGCGGCAAAGCTCGTAAAAATCAGGTTTCATATGCTCTGCCAACGTCCGCTTCCCGCGCAATCGGATCAGATCCTCAAGTTGGGCAATATCATGTGCCAGCGCCAAATCCGGGTGGTCTGCCATTATCAAAATATCGTCAGGCCGCCTGATTTTTCCCTCCAGATTGATCTTGCCCTGCTGAAGCTGTGATACTGAGATCGTCGCCAAATTGTCTGTCACCAAACGCGCGCTTGTTCGGTACTGAAATTTTTTGAGCGCCCGTTCAATCAAGCGCCGGTTATGATCGATGCCATCTATCACCCCGGATAATGATTTTAGGCCCTTTTCATCGGTAATTTCCCCAAGGAAAACCCCACGTGAATGCCCCAAAGCCTGCTTAATCTGCTGTGATGATAACTCTTTATCATCGATTTCTACATTGGCAGAACGTGCTGACAGGACTTCTGGTTTCAAATTTAATTTCGCTGCAACAATCGCCATTTCGCGCTCGAAGGCAACTTCATCAAAATCACCTTTGGTAATCAGTCCGTAGCTGGCTTCATCAAGCTTGCCTACATGGCCGCCAATCGCTTTTTCCTGCAAGCCCTGCTCGATCTCGGCCCGCACATCTGTTTTTTCTGCGTCAGTGAGGTCTGTGCCTTCGCGCAGGCCGTCGATACTGATCATAGTCAGCCCCATTTGGCCCTCGTAAGGTGAAGACAGCAGCTCCTCAACAAAATTGAAAAAACTATACATATCAGCAGGGGGTTTGGGGTCGACTGGGATAATGTCCGCATTGCCCGGCTTATAAAAATCCAGCCTGCGCACGCCGGCATCAAGCTCAATCAATTTCATATCAAAATTGATGTAGCCACCAGTTTTTACGCGGATGGGAACTTGCGGAAAAATGATATCGTCCAGCAGTTTGCTTTTGCTTTCCAGCAATCTGTCGACACGACCATGGGCGTCTGCCGGGAATAAAAAGCTCAACGGCTGGCGAAAAAGGTCAACCATCTTCCAGCACATAATGTCGGTAAAACGATCATCCGCTTTATCGATCAGACTATTTTTGACCAAATGTAGGCTAAATTCGACCGTATGCACGATTGCCTCTGCTGGTTTTAAATACCAATGACCACTGATAGCATACAGGCCTTTAAAGCTTGGTAAAACATTGGTTAAAATTTTGTCGATTTCATCAAAAGGCGGCTATTCTCAACCTGCTTCCCTAGTTTTTCGCCAAATCCGCGCGGATTTTTACGGCTATTTCCTCAACGGCGGCCATCACTTTTTCTTTGTCCAAGCTCAGGACCACCCGATCTTTCATTAAGACCTTTCCATTTACAACGCTGGTAACAACATCGCTGGAATTGGCGGCATAAACCAGATGCGAAACAATATCGTAAAGCGGTGTAAGGCGCGGTTTATCAAGCTCGATTTGGATAAAATCTGCACGCATACCCACGTTGAGCGAGCCTACATCCGCCGAAAAACCAGCTGCTTCCGCACCGCCCTTGGTTGCCATATTCAAAGCCGTAATCGCAGGCACAACAGTTGGGTCGCCGCTCACCCCTTTGTGCAGCAGCGCGGCAAACCGCATTTCAGGCCACATATCCAAATCATTATTTGATGCGGCACCGTCCGTGCCAATACCAACTTTAACACCAGCTTTCAGCATGGCCGGAATAGGCGCAACACCAGCGCCGGTTTTCATGTTTGACGTCGGATTATGAATAACCCCCACTTTCGAGTTTGCCAGTTTCTTAATGTCGCTTTCGCTGGGCCAAACCACATGGGCTGCAATTGTTGGATGCTGCAACATCCCTGCTTTTTCCAAAAGTTCGATGGATGTGGTTCCGTATTTATCAAAGATAGTTTTAACTTCGGCCTTGTCCTCGGCCACATGAATGGAAACCGGCACATCCAACTCTCTGGCTGCGTCAAAGGCTTGTTTCAAATGCTCGGGCGACACTGTATAGGGTGCATGCGGCGCAAGCGCCGGTGTAATGCGGCTGTTTTTGCCTTTCCAACGCTTGGCAAAATCAACGCCTCCCTTAAAACTGTCATCCCAGCCTGTGTATCCGGGGCTCGGATAATCAATCATCGGCGCGCTGACAATGGCTCGCAGTCCGCATTTTTCAATAACCCGCGCAATCACATCAGGGTAAAAATACATGTCGACAAAACTTGTCGTGCCGCTTTCAATCATTTCATAACAGGCAAGCGACGTGCCCGCTTCGATTAAAGCCTCGTCAACATAACGGCCTTCCATCGGAAAAATATAATTCTGCAGCCATGTCATCAGTGCCAAATCATCGGCCATGCCACGAAACATCACCATTGCGGAATGACCATGGCCATTGACAAAGCCTGGCATAATGGCCCGGTGCTGGCCTGAAATCGTCTCAGCGGCCGTATATTTACCCAGAATTTGAGCCTCTGCACCGATGGCAACGATCATACCGTCTTTTACGGCAATCGCACCGTTTTCGATCACAGATTTGGCTTCATCCATCGTCACAATATAGGCACCTGAAACAATCAGATCTGCGTCCAGTTTATCCATTTGGCTAGCGTCCTCGGCTATAGAATCATTCATACTGACAAAAGAAAATACCGCTAAAGCGGCTATTTGTTTTAGCACCTTCATTCCAGTGTCATCCTTTGCATAAGAGCACAGCCACGCTGCTGCTATTGTGTTTTTCAATCTTGACCGGACTTTCACACAAGCACCCCCGGCTTGTCGACCCGGATTTCGGGCCCGCGCTCAAATTCCATACCCGCAAAGCCTGCACAGCGGCGCGCATACGGCAATCCTTTGCTGTCGCCTATTGACCTGCTGCATTATCCCTCTAGTTCATTTGAATGTCATTGAGCCAGCACGCTTTTGCTGGCCAGACTTTGACTCCGGGCCTATTGAGGGAGAAAGCCCATCGAACCTGCCGCCAGCATTCAGCACGCCGTGATCTCAATGGACCCCTTCGTTCAGCTGATGCTCAGCATTTCGCTTGGCTTCACCATGCTTGCTGTTGCGCTTGATCTAAAACCCGCTGACTTTGCCTTTGTGCGTACGCACCCGCGCAGTGTGCTGTTTGGCTCAGTCGTTCAATTGCTTGGGCTGCCCGCATTAACTTTCGCGCTGATCTGGATATTGTCGCCGCCGCCGGGCATTGCGCTGGGCATGCTTATCATTGCCAGTTGCCCGGGTGGCAGCGTTTCAAATCTGCTAACGCGCATTGGCCGGGGTGATACGGCTTATTCGGTATCACTGACAATGATATCCACCGTTTTTGCGGGTTTATTGCTGCCCTTCACCATTCTATTTTGGACCAGCCTTTACCGTCCTACCGCTGATTTGCTCAATGAAATTGAACTGGACCGGGTAAAATTTGTTATTTCTACCGCGGTCACCCTTATACTGCCCCTATTTGCTGGTGTTTGGGTGGCCCATAAATATCCCGTCTTGGCGGCTAAACTTAATCGCGTGTTTCTGCCCACAGCCATAGCAATACTGGTTATCCTTATTGTAACGGGTATCCTGACAAATAGAGCCCTGATTGTTGACTATGCTGGAACAATTTTCCCAATTGTCATTCTCCACAATGGCTTGGCTTTTTTACTGGGTTACACAAGTGGAAAGTTTGCGCTGGATGCCCGGAAAACGCGGGCGCTTACCTTTGAAGTCGGTATCCAGAATACAGGGCTGGGGCTCATTATTGTATTGGCGCAGTTCGGCGGCATCGGTAGCGCAGCGGTCATTGTTGGCACATGGAGTATATGGCACATATTTGCCGGATTTTTGCTTGCAAATATATTCCGGTTTCGGGAGAAAAAACGGCTGGCGGCTATGATATCCAGCGAAGGCTAATGCCGCTGAAAGTCCCCATAATTACGGGTCGTTTTTAGGCGTCTTTTCGACATATGGCTCATCCCTTTTGACAAATCCCAAGATTTGATCTTCGTGGAGCAAGCCAATCCGCGCTGAATCCAAACTCCCCGGACGCCCAAGAACCAGATAACCATCAAGCGGTTTTCCCTCTAGTCTTTTCATTTTTGTTCGCGCATAACCAAGAAGAATATAGGGCTTTTTATACGGGGTTATAACCGCAACTTCATTGATAAACAGGCGCCCATTTTCAGCGATGCGAATGGTATCGCCAGGCAGACCCCACAATTGCTTTATAACCGCATTTTCGGTTTCTTCGTTGGTGAAGAGCAAATAATCATAGCGCTGGGCTGTGCCACAAGCAGGAAGATATACAGTAATTTTTTGATGGTTAAACAATATGCCCTGCATCGAATCTCCGCTGACAGTGGTATCGATTGTTGTGCAAGTCTTTTGAGGCCTAATCTCTGAAGAGAGGTTTTCTTGGGCGCCGATCTGCTGAGAGATGGCCAAAGCCAATAGCATCCCTGTTATCATCAGTGCCACAATCACAACTCCAGTTCGTGTATAAAAACGTTCGCCTATCACTTACATTTCACGGGCTCTACACAATATGCAATGGCAAAGCCTAATATTATCTTGCAACATAGTCGAATTGCATCAAAATCGATGTGAAACTTTTTTGGGAATTATCCGATGTATCTTACGCGGCTTATTTTATTGGCGATTGCCCTTTGCCTCAGCACAGGTTCGTCAGGTGCGCAAGAATCGAGCAAGCCTAGCCCACTTGATGATCGCGGCGGCATGCCTGTGCCGAAAGATTTGCAGGACCTAAAAAACCTGTCTCTTACCTTCTGGCTTAAATTTCGCCAAACCGATCATCGGCTTTACAGCTATATAAACAAGGCTGCCAAATTCCATGCCTATACCAATGTGTGCAAGCGAAATCAGCTGAATATCTCGATGGGGCCAATTGTGGAATTGGCCAACAAATACCTTCAAGCTTCGATCCCGGCCCATTATGAGGAGCTGGATTTCGCGGTTTTGGAGCCATTATCAAAGGAAAAACAACAGATTTTTCTCGATGATATGTCCAGCGACCTTTATGCCTTTGAATACGGCTACCGTGTCGCCATTCAAAACCAGAACATCAAAGAAAGTGGCAAAAGCAAAAAGGTCTACTGCCAAGACATCGAACACGAATCCAAACTTGATTATGTCTCACTACGCGCCATCGCAAAAATTCAACTGAATAGATAACCCTGCATTAAGGGCCTTTAAAATCCGCTCACTCATATTTGATCATCTATTGTGCCGCTGCGTAACCAGCTATGGTATCGCTGGATACGAAAAACCGACGCAAACATTTTTTCACCTCTATACCTGCAGCAGATATCTTGGTTGCAACCTACTTTAAACGACAGGTCATTGATGAATATTTTTAGGTCCCTTCGCGCTTCGTACCCGGCATTCATTGCTCCGGTCATAATTTTGCTTTTGCTGATCGGCAATATTACACCTGCACAAGCGGCACTAGCTGGCGAATGGGCCCGCACCGCTAGTGACCTTGAACCCGACCCCCTAATCCATTACGGCCAACTGGATAACGGCATGCGCTTTGCCGTGATGCCGAACCAGACACCCGCCAAGCAAGCCTCTATTCGATTGTTGTTTGATGTTGGCTCGAAGCATGAATATGACGACGAACAAGGCCTAGCCCATTTTCTTGAGCACATGGCCTTCAATGGCTCAAAGAATGTGCCTGAAGGTGAAATGGTTAAAATTCTTGAACGACACGGGCTCGCCTTTGGCGCTGATGTCAACGCCTATACGTCCTATGATCAAACAGTTTACCAGCTAGACCTGCCTAATGTTAAATCGGATACCATCAATACCGCTTTCATGTTGATGCGTGAAATCGCAAGCAATATTAGCCTGAACGCTGACGCAATCGACCGCGAACGCGGCGTGGTGCTGGCAGAAAAGCGCCGCGAAAATGTGCATGCGCTGCGCACCCGCAATGCTCGGCTGGAATTTGCCTATCCCGGCACCCGAATACTTGCTCGCAGCCCGATCGGAACCGAGAAGACCATTCTGGCCATGACCGCTGAACAAATGAAGCGTTTTTACCGCGCTTTTTATCGGCCTGAACGCGCTTTTTTTGTGGTTGTCGGCGATTTTAACCCCGACCAAATCGCGCAAGAAATACAAAAAACTTTTGCCGATTGGCAAGCCCTCGGCGATGCAAGAGATACCACTTACGCCCAAGACCCGGCCCAAATTGGCACCGACACAACAATTGCAGGCCATTTTCAAAATGAAAACGGCACCACATCCGTTGGCCTAAGCCTGACCACACCTTACAAAGCCAAACCCGATACCCGCGAAAACAGAAAGAAAAGCGCACTCACCTTCGCCGCTAATGCCATTCTTGGCACGCGCTACAGCAATCTACAACAGCAGGGTAAAGCCGCCTATTTAGGGGCCGGTGCCAGCGTCTCATCCTTCAATAAAATTGCCACATCGGCTTTCCTTGGCGTCAATGTCGAAGACAGTAAATGGGAAGCAGGGTTTCGGGATGCACTTCTGGAATGGAAACGCGTTTTATCACACGGCTATTCACAAGCCGAACTGGCGGAACTGCTGGCCAATTTGCGGACCCGTTATGAATATTCTGTCAACTCAGCCGACAAACGCCCAACCGCTGGGCTAGCCAATTACATTCTCTCCGCCTATGTGAATGAAAAAGTCGCCGTAACGCCGCAAACCCAGCTTGATCTTTTCAACGAATTTTCTCAATCCGTGACCCCAGAAGCCTTGCTCGCGGAATTTAAAACCCTTTGGTCTGGTGCGCCTGCCAAACTGTTTTTGGTTAGTGAAGGCCTGACCCCTGATGCAGATGCGAAATTGCTTGCCGCTTATCAGGACAGCCTTGATCTTGTGCTTGATAAAACCAAAGAAAAAGCCCAACAGACATTTGCCTACACTGATTTTGGTACGCCCGGCACGATCGCTGAACGGCACACAGTGAAAGAAACCAGTTCAACGGCAATTCGTTTTGAAAACAACGTCATGCTCAATATCAAAAAAACGGATTTCCAACAGGAAACCGTGCATTTGTCGCTAAGATTTGGCGGCGGGTTACTTTCGGTTCCAAAAGAACAGCCGGGTCTAACGACACTTTTTGCACGCACCTTTTCGGCAGGCGGCGTTAAGGCCCACTCAGCGACCGATCTTCAGCGGCTACTGGCTGGTAAAACCGCATCAGCAAATATCGGCGCTGGCGCTGATCATTTTGGTTTTCAGGGCGCGGTTACCCCCCAAGACCTGCTTTTACAATTGCAGCTCTGGGCGGCTTACATAACAGCCCCTGCCTACAGGGAAGAACCGATCGTCCAATATAGGCGATCACTAGATTCTGTTTATCACGCGCTTGACAATACAGCAGGCCAAGTTGCCCGATATCAGATCGGACGCCTGTTATATAGCGGGGACAAACGCTTTTATCTTCCGCCCAAAGACGCAATATCACGACTAACCGCCAGCGATATTAAAAACTTTATTGGCGAGCCTTTGGCAAAAAGTGCAATCGAGCTTACTATTGTCGGCGACATAGACATCGAAGAGACTATCAAAGCGGTTGCGGCAACTTTTGGTGCGTTGCCCATGCGCGAAGCCAATCCCCGCCCCTATAAAAGCGGGCGCATTGTCACCTTCCCCGCTGCGGGCCGAGCGCAGCTCTATCATAAGGGCAGCGATGATCAGGCCATTTACCGGGTTTATTGGCCGACTGCTGATTTCACCAACATTGTTCAAAGTGCACATTTGGATATTCTTGGCGCTGTTTTTAACAACAGGCTGCGCGAGACCGTGCGTGAAAAACTTGGCGCATCCTACGGCCCAAATGTCTCTAATGTTGAATCGGATGTTTTCCCCGGTTTTGGCTATATGGTCGCTGCCATCGATATCAAACCGGATGATATTGCCAAAATTAGAACAGTGATCACCACAGAAATTGCCAGCATGATAGCCGACGGTTTCACCGACGATGAAATTGAGCGCGCAAGACAGCCTTTGCTTGAGAGCATCCAGAATGCCGAAAAATCAAATGGCCATTGGTTGGGCAGGATCAGCACTTCGGTGAGCGACCCCGCGAGTGTCAAAACGCTCGCTATATCAATCGAAGCCTGGAGCAACGCCACCAGCCCGCAACTTCAGGCCCTGGTTTCCGAATTTCTCAAACCCGAGACCGCTTTTGAAGTTAGCATTTTGCCAGCCAGCATGAACCCCGAAAACGGGGCCACGGCTCAAAATACACAAGCTGCCAACTAGGGTCAGGCCTCATTAATGAGGACTGACCCTAAGACACAGCGTCCTTTACCCGGTGGCTTGCTACACTATTGGCAGATGTCTGCGGCAGTTCAGAGGTACCCGTGCGATTTTATCTGGTTTATCCTTCAGTGCGACATTTCGGAGCACAAACATTGCGGCGCGTCTGTTGGCGGTGTAGAAATTGCTGGATATAACGCTAAATATTCCGCCCCGGCAAAACGGCAACGATCAAACAAAGGCTTTCGCAGATGCAAACCCTCAATAACAATACAGAGAACAGCATGCCTTCAGCTGCGGACGGCGAACATTTTCCGCTTCGTGAAGCTCGCAAGATTGTTGCAGACCTGCAAAAGCCAAACCCAATAATCTATTGGCTGGATTTCTTGTTCTTCAACAGCCTTGGTTGGGCCGCTGTAGCAACCGCGACAATGAGCCCGCTATTCTCAGCCGTGCAAATTATTGCTATTTGCATAGCGACGATCGCCCTCTATAGGGCTGTGATCTTTATCCACGAACTTTCCCATCTGAAACGCGGTACATTCAAGCTGTTTCGTATTGTCTGGAATTTGACCTGCGGATTGCCACTGCAAGTGCCCTCTTTTACCTATGCGGGCGTGCACATTGACCATCACAAACCGCAAATATACGGGACTAAAGAAGACGGCGAATATTTACCTATTGGTATCGAAAACCCTTGGAAATTGATCCTTTATTTTCTGGTTGCGGCCTTTGTTCCGCTAGTTTTTGCCGTGCGTTTCACCATATTGACACCGATTTCCTATCTGCATCCCAAACTGCGCAGTCTGGTATGGCGGCATATATCGTCGCTGACCGTTGATTTGACCTATGAAAGGCCCGAGAACACAAAAAATAATGACCGGACCTGGCGTATCCAGGAATTGGGCGCGTTTGTTTATGGTGCCTGCGCGATAGCCGCCGTCTATTACGGCTATCTTCCGGTTGCGCTTTTGGGGGTTTGGTATGTGACATTGGTGCTAGTATTTATCCTGAACACCGTTCGCACGCTGGTGGCGCACGCCTATAAAAACCCAGGGGATACACGCATGACCCGGGCTGAAGAATTTCATGATTCTATTGATGTGCCCGGCAATAATATCATTTCTCCGATGTGGGCACCTGTGGGACTACGCTTTCATGCCACCCACCATTTATTTCCATCAATGCCCTATCATAATCTGGGTGCTGCCCGCCGCAAATTGATCGCAGAACTTGAGGATAACCGGCCCTACCTGCAATCAACCCGCAAAAGCCTTCCCCATGCGCTCGCTTGTCTGATCAAGGGTGCCAGAGCTGCCCAACGTGATAGCCCGCCACCAAAAGAAGCGGCACAAGAGGGCTAGGATCAGGCCCTAAACTTGCTGCCCTATCAGCAAGTTATTGCCGCGCCGCGCTTGCTCGAAAATTTGGTCTGCCCCCGTTCAAAAATCTGGGTTTAAACGGCCTCTTCCAGCGCTTCCAGTTCCACCAATTTGGCTTTGGCTTCTGTGGCTTCTTGCTGGCGCTGCCACATGGCTTGGTAACTGCCTGCTAATGTCAGCAATTGCTCATGTGTACCGCGTTCGACGATTTTGCCAGCATCCATAACCAGAATTTCATCCGCATGAATGACAGTGGATAACCGGTGGGCGATAACAATGGTTGTTCGATCCTTTGAGATTGTGTCCAAGGCAACCTGAATATCCTGCTCGGTATGGCTGTCTAACGCCGACGTGGCTTCATCGAGCAATAAAATCGACGGGTTTTTCAGGATCGTCCGCGCAATCGCCACGCGCTGTTTTTCGCCGCCGGATAGTTTCAGTCCGCGCTCACCAACTTCGGCATCGTAGCCCTCAGGCAATTTCATGATAAAATCATGGATCTGCGCCAATTTGGCCGCGTCTTCAACCTCCGCATCCGTCGCATCCGGCCTACCATAGCGGATATTGTAGCGAATATTATCGTTAAACAGCACCGTATCCTGCGGCACTACGCCGATATGTTCACGCAGGCTTTTTTGCGTGATGGTGCGCACGTCCTGTCCGTCTACCAATACACGCCCCGATGCGATATCATAAAAACGGAACAGAATGCGCGAGATTGTAGATTTTCCAGCACCGCTCGCGCCGACAATTGCCGTGGTTGTACCAGCAGGAACCGTGAAGGAAATGCCCTTCAAAATCTGCCGGTTTGCGGCATAGTGAAAATGCACATTGTCAAATTCAACGGCACCGCCTGCGGCCTGAAACGGTAATGCATCAGGGGCATCCATAACTTCAGACTCAGTGGCGATAACCTGAAACATATTTTCCATATCTGTCAGGGATTGTTTGATTTCGCGGTAAACAAAACCAAGAAAATTCAGAGGCATATAAATCTGGATCAAAAGCGAATTCACCAGAACAAATTCCCCGATGGTAAAACGCCCATCCAGTAGCCCACCTGCTGCCATCCAAAGCACCGTAACAAGTCCAAGCGATATGATGATGCCTTGGCCGACATTTAGCAGGGTCAAAGATATCTGGCTACGCACAGCCGCGTTTTGGTAACGTTCCAGCGCCGCATCATAGCGCTGGCTTTCGTGCTCTTCATTGGTGAAATATTTTACGGTTTCAAAATTCAGCAGACTATCGATAGCCTTGGTATTGGCTTGCGTATCCTGAAGGTTCATTTCGCGGCGAAACTTCAGCCGCCAATCCGTTACAGCGACGGTGAAATAGATATAACTGCTGAGGCAGCCAAAGGTAACAACCGCATAAAGCGGCCCGAATTTCACCCAGAAAATGCTGGAAATCAGCACGATCTCAAGCAGTGTCGGCAGAATATTAAACAACATGAAACGCAGCAGAAAATCAATGCCGCGTGTACCGCGCTCAATGATACGGCTTAGGCCCCCGGTTTTACGTTCCAAATGATACCGCAGCGACAAATTATGCAAATGACGGAAGGTATTCAAGGCGACACTCCGCAACGCATGCTGGCCCACTTTTACAAACACAGCATCCCGCAATTCGCCAAATACCAAACCAAGCACCCGCGCGGTGCCGTACCCTATGATCAAGCCGACAGGCACTGCCGCCGCGACAGTGGTTAAGGTCACTGTAGGCGTGCCCGTCAACCCATCAACAATATCTTTGAACAAAAACGGCACATAAACACCGATCAGCTTGGCTGCTACCAGAAAAGCCAGCGCCAAAAGCACTCTTATGCGCAGATCCCAGCGCCCTTTGGCCCAAAGATAAGGGAAAAGCGCTTTCACTGTCGCGAGATGGTCTACTTTTTTATTCGGGTCTACGGCTTCCGTGTCTTTGCTCGATCGCATTTTGTATTTATCCTGCTAAAGTTTCGACCGAACTAGGGTCAGTCCTCATTAATGTGGTTTGCTCAGCAAGAGAGAGTTTTATCATGGCGCAGGAGATAACATGCAGAAATAGCGGTGCTATTTCAAATGTTGTCGACGCACACCACGGTACAAGCATCCTTGCCCCTTTGGGGGTCAGGCACCGAGGCGAATTGGCAGCGTCACAAGCCCTCATCAAGGGAACCACCCTTGATTTCAGCTTCCTCCTTCCCAATTCGCCTCGGTGCCTG
>Ga0316206_1000385_pt1 | contig 65216 bp, 63 predicted proteins | sample 6monthpyrite_MG_FD_204942 | JGI IMG/M metagenome (GOLD analysis project Ga0316206, IMG submission 204942) | Microbial mat bacterial communities from mineral coupon in-situ incubated in ocean water Damariscotta River, Maine, United States -... | ecosystem: Environmental > Aquatic > Marine >...
TTCTTTCTGATCGGCGGCGCGGCGTTCGCCAGCTTCTTGTTCGCGATGTTCGCCTTCCGCGAACCCGCCGGTTCGTTCGCCGAGGAGTATCACTTGTCGTCCGTCGATCGCGCGATCGAAGCCGAAAGCGCCAAGTAAGGCAACCGGCGCATTAAAATTCGGACAAACGCCGCCGCCTGGCGACCAGGCGGCGGCGTTTTTTTTTTTGCGCAAGCCGTCGTATCTACCGGGCAGGCGTGCCTCCTCCGGGTGTCGTCATGTCGCCCGTAGCGGGAAAGCGGATGGTGCTTTCCGTGGGCATTGGAAACGGAAACGCAATGCAGCCATTGCCGCGTGTGTGGTGGCGGGCGGGTTTGCCGCGTTTGGGAATAAGCCAGCGTAGATGTCTGGCGCGGCTTTCCGGCTATGCCGGGCTTGCCGCCTGCATCCCGGAATCGGGGGTGGGTTCGTTTTCCGGCAAGGCGTCGGCGGGTACCAGGCTGATGACGGTCCACTCCGCGCCGGGGGTGAGTTCACCGTCGGCTACGAAAAGACGCAGCCGCTCCTTGGCGTCCAGCGCCATGAGCGGAATCGCCTTGTGGCCGAGCTTCTCTTGGTAGGCGTGGAAATCGAAGGTTTCAGTTAAATGGGTGGCGCGGATTTTCCCGCCTTGGCTAAGCAGGCTGGCGAGTTTGGAGAAGGTGGCGTCTGTCGAGAACAGCGGGCGGCCGCGGTGGCGCGAGGAGATGCGGCGTTTTTCCGTTTCCGCTTCGGCGGCGGTTTGCAGCGTATAGACGGCGCCCGGCCCGAATTCGGCGCGGTAGCGCAAGCTGGCCAAGGCGTTGAGCTCCCCTTGCGGGGCGAGCGCGAGCATGCGGCCGATGCCGACCAAGTCCAAGTGCCGGTCGGCATGCTCCGATACCGGGTTGCCATAGAAGGTGGCGAGTCCTTCCATGCGCGCCGCGCGAATATTTTCCCAGTACGCATCGGCGAGCAGCGCATGGTAATCATGCTGTTGTAAGGCATGCGCGACGGCCCGCGCTAACGGGTTGGCGCCGATAATGAGGAAGCCGCGCGGCTCGGGTTCCGCCACCTTGAGCAGCCGCGCCAGCCAACGGGCGGTGGCGCTTTGCAGCGCCACGGTCGCGATAATCACCAGAAACGTGAGGGGTACGAGTAAATCGGCTTGGGCGTTGCCGGCTTCTTGCAGGCGGAGTGAAAATAACGCGGCGGTGGCGGCGGCGACGATGCCGCGCGGCGCGATCCAGGCGAGCAGCGCGCGTTCCCGCCAGGAAAGCGCCGAGCCCCAGGTGGAAACCAATACCTTGAGTGGGCGGGCGACGAATTGAATGGCGGCGAACACGCCTAACGCGCCCCACCCCAGAGACTGAATCTGTGTCGGTTGAATGCCGGCGGCGAGGAGAATAAACAGGCCGGAAATCAGCAAAAGGCTCAAACTTTCCTTAAAGTCGAGGATGCGGTCAACGGCAACGTTTTTCATGTTGGCCAGCAGAATGCCCATCACCGTCACCGCGAGCAGGCCGGCTTCCGGTTGTAGAGTGTTGGCGGCGGCGAAAACGCCGAAGACCAGCGTGAGGGTGGCGACGTTGTGGAGATACTCGGGCAGCCAAAAGCGGCGCAGCATTTCGCCCAAGGCATAGCCCGCAATGGCGCCGCTGGCGACGCCGGCGGCGATAATCTTTCCGAAAGCGGCCAGGGTGTGGCTAAACGCGCCGCCGCCTTGGCCGGAGGCGATAAATTCAAAGACCAGTACCGCCAGCAACGCGCCCACCGGATCGATGACGATGCCTTCCCAACGCAAGATGTTAGCTAACCGGGCGGTAGGGCGCACGGTGCGCAGCATGGGGACGATAACCGTCGGCCCGGTGACTACGGTGACCGCGCCGAACAGCAGCGCCAGCGGCCAGGGAAACGCCAGCAGCCAATGGGTGGCGGCGGCGGTGACACCCCAGGTGACGGCAATGCCGACCGAGACCAGGTTCCGCACGACTTGTTCCAGGCCGCGGATTTCATCGAGTTTGAGCGTGAGGCTGCCCTCGAACAGAATAACCGCCACCGACAAGGAAATCATGGGGAGCAACAGGCCGCCGAACAGGGCGGTGGGATCGATCCAGCCAATGACCGGGCCGACGACGATCCCCGCTAGCAGGAGGAATAGGATCGCCGGCAGCTTTACCCACCAGGCGAGATACTGGCAAACGAGGGCAATGAGACCGATGGCGGCCAATGCGATCAATGCGTGGTCGTTCATCGGTCGCGTAATTCGGTGCGGCGAGCGCGCGGAACCTGCCCGCCGGCGGGGCGGTGTTGGTCGGGCGGGACGCGGATCATGGTTTGTCCGGCGGTGGTTGCCAGCCGTTGCGCCATCTCGTTAGCGGCACGATAAACGGCGGCCGGCCATTTTCCAGAAACCAGGAATCCACGACGTAATCCTTACCGCTGGGCCGCTCGCGGATAACCGCCGTGGTGTGGGGCCAGCCGAAGAGAAACCAGCCGCGGGTGGCGCGGTCTTCGACGGTATACCAATGCAGCAGGCCATCCCGCGCCAGCAGCTTGAGGTAGGTGGTGGTGTTGGTGGACTCGTCGATACAGTCCATTTGGTTGGCGCCTTGCGGGTCGCTGCCATTGCGGGGCCGGTCGCGGTGCGTCCGGGTGGTTTCCCCGACGAGGATTTCCATTAACGCCACCGCTTGCGCGATACGTTGCCGCTCCATGGCGGGACTGTCGGCGGGGGGCGTGAAAATCGCCGTCACCCGCCGCCATTGCGCGGTGGATAGGGAGACGAAGGCAAGGTCCTTGCAGGTGCCGTTGAAGCAGACGGTAAACTTTTGCGGCGCGGGCGAGACGATAATATCTTCCCGCACCGGCACATCGGCGCGGCTGCACGGCGGCGCCAGCAAGGCGGCCGTGGCGAGGATGGCGAACAGGGCCGGCGGACGGCGCGGGAAGGGTGATGTCGACGGCATCATCCGGTGGCGCGTCAATGTTTGCCGGTACTGCCGAAACCGTTTTTCCCGCGCTGGCTTTGCGGGAATTCATCGACGAGATTGAACGCCACCTGCACTACCGGCACTACGACCAGTTGCGCGATCCGCTCCAGGGGATTGAGGGTGAACGGGGTATGGCTGCGGTTCCAGCAGGACACATACACCTGCCCTTGATAGTCGGAGTCGATGAGCCCGACAAGATTGCCCAGCACGATGCCGTGTTTATGTCCTAGCCCGGAACGCGGCAAAATCATTGCCGCCAGCCCAGGGTCTTCCAGGTGGATGGCGACGCCGGTGGGGATGAGGTCGGTTTCATTCGGTTGAAGCGTCAGCACCTGGTCGATGCAGGCGCGCAAGTCCAGTCCCGCCGCGCCGGGCGTGGCGTAAGCCGGTAGATCGTGTTGGATCCGTGGGTCGAGAATTTTGATGTCGATAGCGGTCATGATGGGGTGTCTTCCGTCGGGCGTCCGCCGCGATGGTAAAGAGCGGCGGTATGTTGAATCAATTGCCGCGCCAGCGTGATTTTTGGCGCTCGCGGCAAGGGATGGACGCCGTCGTCGTCGAATAGGGTCAGCTCACTTTCGTCGCCGTCCACCGCGTCTTGGATCAGGTTGGCCGCGAGCAGGGGCAGTTTCTTACGATGGCGCTTCATTTCCGCGAATTCAAATAGGTTTTCGCTTTCCGCGGCGAAACCGACACAAAATGGTGGGTTAGGCTGGTTAACCACGTTGGCGATCACGTCGGGATTGGGCGCGAGCTCCAGGGTGAGAATATGGGCGTCTTTTTTTATTTTCTGCTCGCTGGGGTTAAGCACATAGTAGTCGGCCACCGCCGCGACGCTGATGAAAATATCGGCGTCGGCGATGGCGTCGTTGACTGCGTTGAGCATTTCGCTCGCGCTGACGACCTTAATACATTTCGCCGCCGGCGGCGGCGCAAGGCAACTGGGCCCGCTGACGAGCGTGACTTCCGCTCCCGCTTCCAGCGCGGCGCGGGCGACCGCGTAGCCCATTTTACCGGAACTACGGTTGGTAATGCCGCGCACCGCGTCGATTGCCTCGAAGGTCGGCCCGGCGGTAACGACCACGCGCCGGCCGAGCAATAATTTTGGCTGGAAGAATGCCGCGATTTCAGCGAGCAGGATATCCGGCTCCAGCATTCGTCCCATGCCTTCCTCGCCACAGGCTTGTTCGCCGCTGGCGGGGCCCAGCAGGGTCACCCCGTCACGCTTGAGTTGCGAGATGTTGCGGCGGGTGGCGGGATGTTCCCACATGTGGCGGTTCATCGCCGGCGCCACTAATAGAGGGCAGGCGCGGGCGAGGCAGAGGGTGGATAGTAGATCGTCGGCGGCGCCGTGGGCCAGCTTCGCGATAAAATCGGCGCTGGCCGGCGCGATGACCGCGGCGCTAACGCCGCGGGTAAATTCGATATGGGCCATGCCGTTATCGATACGGTGATCGTACAGGTCGGTAAACACCGGTTTTCCGGAAAGCGCTTGTAGGGTGACGGGCGTGATGAAACGGCACGCGGCCTGGGTCATCACCACTTGGGCGTCAATGGCGTGTTGCACCATCAGGCGGGCGAGCTCGGCCGCCTTATAGGCGGCGATGCCGCCAGTGACGCCGAGCAAGATGCGTTTTTTGGCAAGGTCGGTCATAATGAGTGGCCGTTAAGCGAGTATGCGGTTGATTTTATCAAGGAAAACCACCCGCCGTCAGTTTTTATGCGGGAAAGGGGGAAGATGGCGATTACGGATTGGCCGGAAGAAGATCGACCACGGGAAAAATTGTTGCAGCGTGGGGCGGCCAGCTTATCGGAAGCGGAACTGCTGGCGATTTTCCTGCGTACCGGCGTGGCCGGGAAAAGTGCCGTGGAATTGGCGCGCGGCCTATTGGCGCAGTTTGGCGGCCTCACCGCGTTGTTCGCCGCCGGGATCGACGCGTTCTGCGCCGTGCCGGGCATGGGCCGGGCTAAATACGCGCAGCTACAGGCAGTGCTGGAAATGGCCCGCCGCGCCTTGCACGAGGAACTTCAGCGCGGTGATGCGCTGGGGTCGCCTCAGGCGGTGCGCGATTATTTGCAGCTACACTTGCAGGGGAAGCCCCATGAAATATTTGTCGGTGTTTTTCTCGACGCGGGACATCGGGTTATCGCCGCCGAGGAATTGTTTCACGGCACGCTGACGCATACCAGCGTTTATCCGCGCGAGATCGTGAAGCGGGCGCTTCACCATAACGCCGCCGCAGTTATTTTTGCCCACAATCATCCGTCCGGCGCTGCGGAGCCCAGCGGCGCGGACGAGGCGTTGACGCACGCCTTGAAAGGGGCGCTGGCTACGGTGGAGGTGGGTGTGCTAGACCATTTCGTCATTGGCGTCGGGCGCGCTTGCTCTTTTGCCGAGCGGGGGTTGTTGTAGCGTTGTTGGCGGCGGGTTGCTCCGCCGCCAACAGGCGGCCGAAGGCCGCCGGCGGTAAGGGTTCGCCGAAGTAAAAGCCTTGCACGCCACTGCATTTGTGGGTTTTCAGATATTTCGCTTGTGCGTCGGTTTCCACGCCTTCCGCCACGACTTTAAGCGATAAGTTGTGGGCCATGGAAATAATGGCATTGACGATGGCCGCGTCGTCTTGATTGGTGGTAATGTCGGCGACGAACGAGCGATCTATTTTTAAAGTATCGACCGCCAGGCGGCGTAAGTAATGCAAGCTGGCGTAACCGGTGCCGAAATCGTCGATGGCGATGTGCACGCCTAATTTGCGCAGTTTGCGCAAGGTAGTGACATTTTTTTCAGCGTTGCGCAGCAGGGCGTTTTCATTGAGTTCCAATTCCAGGTCATCGGGGTTATAACCGGTTTTCTTGAGCAGTTGGCCGATTTTTTTGAGTAGATCGGGCTGGTGGAACTGCTGCGATGAAATATTGACCGCTAGCCGCAGTTTGGCGAATCCCGCCGCCTGCCATTGTTGGGCCTGGGTGATGGCGGTGTGCAGCACCCACTCGTTAATGGGCAGAATCAGCCCGCACTGTTCCGCCAATGGAAAAAATTGATCGGGCGCCAACACGCCGAGCTCTGGGTGGCGCCAGCGCAGCAGCGCTTCCATGCCGACGATTTTTCCGCTGTGTATATTTCGTTGAGGTTGGTAGTCCAGGACGAATTCCTCTCGCTCCAGCGCGTGCCGCAGGCTGGTTTCCAGCGCCAGGCGCTCAAGGGAACTGTGATCCATTCTGGCGTGATACACCTGGTAGTTGTCGCGCCCGTTTTCTTTGGCGCGGTACATCGCCACGTCGGCATTTTTCATCAGAGTCTCTGCGTTTTTACCGTCGCGGGGGTAGAAGCTCAAGCCAATGCTGGCGGAAATATGTAGTTCATGGCCGTCCAGCGTAAAGGGTTTGGCGATGGAGAGCAGGATTTTTTGAGCGACGCGCACCGCATCTTCCGCGCGTTTGAGTTCGGGCAGCAGGATGACGAATTCGTCGCCTCCCCGGCGGGAGACGGTGTCTTCTTCGCGGACGCAGCCCTTGAGGCGTGCCGCTACTTTTTTCAGCAGTATGTCGCCGATTTTATGGCCGAGGGTGTCGTTAATGATTTTAAATCGATCGAGATCGATAAACATGATGCCGACCATGGTGCGCTGGCGGTGGGCCTGCACCATGGCTTGGGAGAGGCGGTCGTGTAGCAGGACGCGGTTAGGTAGATCGGTCAGGGCGTCGTAATTAGCCAGATGGTAGACTTCCTTCTCGGCCTGCTTGCGTTCCGAAATATCGGAGAACATTCCCACGTAGCCGGTCGTTTCGTTGTTATTTCCCTGGATGGCGCGGATAGCGAGCCATTCGGGGTAGAGTTCGCCATTCTTACGGCGGTTCCAAATTTCCCCTTCCCAGCGCCCTGTTCGCCGGATAGCGGTCCACATGCGGCGGTAAAATGCTTGGTCTTGACGCGTGGAGTTGAGCAGTCGTGGATTCTGACCGATGGCTTCTTCGCGCGAATAACCGGTAATGAGAGAAAACGCCGGGTTGACTGCGACAATCCGGCTGTCCGCATCGGTCACGATAATGGCGTTGGGCGATGCGTCGAACACCATCGTCGCGAGCTGAGTGGCTAATTCCGCCCGTAGTAGCTGGTCGCTTTGGACAATCGCTCGTTCCAAGGCGTGCAGCTTGACCGGCTTAATCAGGTATTTATCGATGCCGATATTGATTGCCTTGAGGAGAAAATCCGTCTCGTTGAAGGCGGTGGTGATAATGATCGGCGTGGCGGGGCTGGCGGTCTTGATCGCCTCGGCCATTTGCAGGCCGTCCATTTCCGGCATCATGATGTCGGTAATCACGAGCGCGGGCCGGTGCTCGAGGAACAGCGCCAACCCCTCCCGGCCGTTGGCGGCGGTATAAAGGGCGCCGACCCGCCGTTTCAGGTACTGGCTGAGTTGGCTGCGTACCAGGGAATCGTCTTCCACGTACAGTACGGAAAGGTTTCGCAACGGGGTGTTGTCGCCTTTTTCCCGCAGCAGGCTACTGACCATCTTGACTCTCTTCCCGCCAATCGGCGGGATTGCCTAGGCAATACCCGTCTTGGCAATGGGTACGGTGACAATAAATTCCGCCCCCTCTTTTTCATTGTAGGCCTCAATTTGGCCATTCATATTATTTTCGACGATCATCTTCGACATATAGAGTCCGATGCCGGTGCCTTTTTCCCGGGTGGTAAAGTAGGGGTCGAAAATTTTCCCCAGGATTTCCGCCGCGATGCCGCCGCCGTTGTCGTGGATGGCGACGCGCGCGGTATCGCCATCGGCGCGGGCGGTTATCGTGATTTGCCCATGGGGCGCGCCCGCTGCCAGAATCGCGTCCTTGGCGTTTTCCAGGGTGTTGAGAATGACCTGGGCATATTCGTTGGGAAAGCCTGCCACCGGGATGTTCTGATCCGCTTCCAATGTCAGCGCGATGTGATGATTCTTGAAAGCCGCTTCCGTCAGCGACAAGGCGTTGCGGATGGCGTCGGTCACGTTGAAGATCACTTTTTCCCGGTTGGGCTTGAAAAAATTGCGGAAATCGTCGATGGTGCCGGACATTCGCTGGATCAACTGCTGTCCTAGCGAGATGGCGTCGTTTAGATAGGCGTCGTCCAACTCGCCGTGCTGGTAAGTGTCTTGGATATTGCTCAACAGAATGGTCAGCGCGTTGATCGGCTGGCGCCATTGGTGGGCGATGTTGCCGATCATTTCGCCCATGGCGGCGAGCCGGGATTGGCGGATCAACAAGTGGTCTTTTTCCCGGTTTTTGGTGACTTCGTCCCGCACCTGCTGCGCCAGCGTTTGATTTAAGCGGTTTAGCGCTTCCTCCGCCCGGCGGCGGCCGGTAATATCCTGGAGAATCCAAATCGATCCCTTGTCGGGATCGTGCATATCCACCAGCTTGCCGCTCATCAGGCACCAAAAAAGAGAACCGTCCTTGCGCCGCATCCGGCGTTCGCTGACATAGATTTCGCCGCGGCCGAGCGCCGCGTAAGCCTCTCCACCGGTCTTCTCGTAGCTTTCCCGCGACGGGTAGAAGCACTCGGTGGATAGGCCATCCACCGCCTCCCGGGAATAACCGAACATTTCCTCCATCTTGGCGTTGATCCATACGCCGCGGCGCGCCTTAACGTAAGCCATGCCCACCACGGCGTTGTTCAGAATCGTCTGCTGTTCCAGCAAGAGTTGTTTTAGTTTTTCCTGGGTATGCCGCTGATCGGTGACATCGCGTCCGATGATGACCAGTCCGTGGCGTTCGCCGTCCGGCTTGAACAGCGGCACTTTGGTGACTTCAAACACCCGCATCGCGCCGCTCTCGTCGGGGACAAACTCGATCGTATCGTAGCGATTTCCCGATTCCCATGCGATTTGGTCGTCCCGGTAGCATTGCTCGTAAGCGTCGCGGAATTGGGGATACAGCGCGGCAAGTTCCAAATCGCTTTTCCCTCGCCAGTCGTTGCCGGTCAGGTGGAATAAACGCAGGCCGTTCGAGTTGACGACTTGCCAGCGGCCCATGCTGTCCTTGAAAAAAATCGCGCTTGGCAGCGCTTCGATAAGGGCTTCCAGTTGTTCGGCGGTCTGGCCGGGCTGGTTGAGGGGGATCGGAAACGTCATGAATGTGCCTTTAGGGCAATGAGCCATCGGTTGAATCTGCCGTATTTCGCCGGTAATGGCCGATGACAGTCTATCGCTGACACCGCGAAGCGGCGCGTAGCGTGCGTGTTAATCAAGAGAGGGTCAATCATGCTGAATTTTATGGGATAACGGCCACCAGTCAATGAAGCGTGTTTCCACTCGGTCACGCGCGAATAAAATCCTTGCGCGCCGCCAGCACTTTCCACAAATAGCGGCGGGTTTCCGCTTGGGGATGGCTGGTGCGTAGCTTGGCGTACACTTGCGCCGGCGATAGCCGGTTAATGATATGGGCCGCCCGGGCGCGGTCGCGGGAGAAGGTCGCAAGAACGCTGCCGGCACCGCCGTTATAGGCGGCGATGGCGCAATATTCTCGCGATACCGGATTGCGGATGGCGGCGAGATACTTGTATTCCAGCAAATTGAGATACGCCACGCCCATTTCGATATTATTGCGCGGATTGAACAGATAGCGGCGGCTGGGAACGCCATCCTTGCCGTAGAGCAGCCGGTAAGTATCGCGTCCCGCGCTGGCGGGGACGATTTGCATGAGCCCGAAAGCGGGGGTGGCGCTGACGGCGAACGGGTTGAAGCTGCTTTCGGTTTGGATAATGCCGTAAATCAGACTCTTGCTGATGCCGTAGCGGCGCGAATACTCGTTAACCAGCGTGGCGTAACGCCGGGCGCTGCGCTGGATATGATCGCTGACCATGTTGAACTGCACCGAGGTCACCCGTTTTGCGCCTTGCGCAGTGTTAATGGTGCGTGTCCGCTTAAAGCGCAGCAGGGCGCGGGCGAATTGTTCCGCCGCCCAGGGGGCGCCGATGGGGCGATGGCGCTGGTCCAGCACGAGGCCATAGAGATAAGGCCTGCCGCTTAACCGGATGCTTTTGGCGGAGTATAGGTCTACCGCCCGCGGATCGTCGGGCGTGAGCAAGGTGGTGACGATGGCGTGCTCCAGGCTGCGCGTGGGATGCGCCGTGTCCAGGGTTTCCACGGTAATGAGGCCGCGGTCGAAATTAACGGTGGCGCGGCTTTTATAGTTCTGCGTGTATTTAACATATTTGGCGCGGCTCGGCAGACGGGCGTTGCGCCGTCCCCATTCCCGTCCCGCGTTGCCGCGCAACAGCGCGGTGATCCGGTCGAAATTTCGCTTCAGGGCGGCTAAATCATCGGCGAGCCGCCGGGGATGGTACGCATAGGATTCCGCCCGCTGCACGGCTAAATTGCGCAAGGCTTGTTCCGGGTTGCCGCTGCGGGCGATGGTCTCCCATTGGCCGGTGCTGCACGAAGTCAGCAGCAGGCCGCTCGCCAAGACGGTGGCTGCCCGGAGCGTTCGCCGCCGCGTGGTAGAGATGCGCCTCATGCCGGATAAGCATAGCGCAATTTGTATCTTGTTCAAACTCGATGGCGGCTGGTTTTCGCGTCCGTTATGCCATAATCCCGCGATATGAAAAATATCGTAGTGGTAATCCTGCGTTGCGTGGTCAGGTATGCGATCAATGGCCGCGAAACGGCGCGCCAGCACGCAATGAACGGGGCGAAACGCTTGATTTTCGCCGTGGTGGCGCTCTGCCTGACCGCCTGTGCCGCGCCGCCGGCGCGGCAGGGCGCAGTGGGGGCGGGTTTTCAGTTAACCGATTTAGGTAAGTCCGATATTGACCGCGTTGCCGAATTTCACCAGCAAGCAGCGCTGGCGAGTCTGCGAATACTCATGGAAAAGCTCTATCGGCGTAATCCGCGGGAGTGGAGGAAAGGCGGCCAGCCCAGTTTAGCGGCGAGCGTTTCCCGGGTATTCGATGGGCGGCGCCAATGGGATTTTCCGGTATTGGCGGGAAAAACCGGCGCCGCCTGCGTGCACCTGGCGTTTGACGAACACTACCACGGCGACCGGGTGTTGGCGTTCATTGTCGGGCTGGCGTCGATGATTATGGCGTCGTACAACGGCAAAACCGCGCTTTACATCGTGGACGAACTCGATCCGCAAAAGCTATACAATAGCGCGCGCAACGTCGAAATCGCCGATTGGCTGCTGAATCATGCTCGCGACCGAGAGGGAAAGCCATTTTTGCTGAGTAACGCGATGTCGGCGGCGGGGAAGAATTTAAGTTTCGAGCGGGAGATCGGTAAGATCATCGCCGATCAGGATGTGTTGGCGCGCATCGTGGCGGACAAGACTAATCGCTCCGTCGTGCATGTCATTCAAAGCATGGCGACGGCCATCTTCTTGCCGATTTAACGCCGATCCCAGTCATCGTCGAGTGCATCCTGGGGTGGTGCCAGCAGTTTTTCCGCCGCGCTGTCGAGCGTTGCCACTAGCGCCGCGAGTCGGCTTGGCCCCACAGCTAGCCGGGCGGCGCCGGCCAAGGCTTTCGCCGCTTGCGCCAGCACCGGCGCGCCGCAGTAATGCGCCGCGCCATGCAAGCGGTGGGCGAGGCGATGCAGGCGTTCGTGGTTTTCCTCATGCAGCGCCGTCCAAATGGCTGCCTGTTGGGAGGGCAGTTCCTCTATCAGCATTTTGCGCATCTTGGTTGTCATGCCGAAGGCAATGGCGGATCCGGCGTTATGATTCGAGGAGGTGTCGGCGGTGGCCGGCGCGTCGCGCCATTGCTGCCGGATGATCGCCCGGAAAGCGCGGCGGCTTAACGGCTTAATCAATATATCGTCAAATCCGGCGGCAAGATAGTGGGCGCGTGTTTGCCCGCCGTTTTCCGCCGTGACGGCAATAATCGCGGCGGACGGCCTGTCCGTTTGCGCGGCGCGGATGCGGGCGGCGGTTGTAACGCCGTCGGCTTGCGGCAGTTGAATATCCATTAAGATGAGTGCGTAATGTCGCCGCTGGCATGCCGCCAGCGCTTGCTCGCCGCTTTCCGCCTCGTCGCAGGGAATGTGCAGTTCCGCTAGCAGCGTTTTGGCCAGCAGCCGGTTAATCGGGCTGTCGTCCACAATCAACGCATACGGCTCTTCTCTACCGGGGATCGGCCGCGGATCCGCCGGAATGGCGGCGCTGGGTTGCGGCAGCGCGGGAATCAGCCGCAACGGCAGCGTGAAATACACGCGGCAGCCCTGCCCCGGCGTGCTATCGGCGTCGATGGTTCCGCCCATGTGCGCCGTCAGGTTTTTTGAGATCATCAGCCCCAATTGTCCACGACTTCCCGCTCGCGCCGTGGTTGCGGCGGTAAGATCGGCGGATGGAGAGAAAAGCCGGTCTCGTGTCGCCGCGTCCATGCCGGGCCCGGTGTCGCTGACCGTCATCACGATGTGTATGTGGGCGCCGTTTTGCTCGGCAAGCGCGGCACTGACGTCGACGCGGCCTTGCGTGGTGAATTTAACGGCGTTGCCAATTAAATTAGACAGGATTTGTGCAATACGCACGGGGGCACCGATGAGTTGGGGCGGAAAGGTCGGATCGCAGTGGAGCGCGAGCGTCAGCCCCTTGCGCTCTGCTTCGGGACGATGTAGCGCCGCCGTCTCCTCCATCACCTGGGGGAGGTTCATGGGCAGGTAAACAATCGAGGGCGCATCCGTATTCAGTGGCGGAAGATTCGCCATGTCGCCGATCAAGGTGTGCAGTATTTGGGCGGAGGAGCGGATAACGCTTAAGTGGCGGCGCTGCAGAGGAGAGAGGACGGTCTGCCCTAATAGCTCGATAAATCCGATGAGTCCGTTCAATGGGGTGCGAAGTTCATGGCGGAGGCTGGCGAGGAATCCCGATTGACCCAGGCGGATGGATTCGCCATCCGTTTGCGCCATATGCGGTTGTGGCGGCGGGTGCGCCGCCGCCGTAGCGTTGTTCCGGAATCGCCCTTGGCGGGAGGGTTCGCCGTTGTTCGGCGGCAGGATGAACCGCCGACTAAACCAAACGCCGAAAAATAGGCTCAGAATGACGCCTGCCAGAATGCTAAAAATTCCGTTGCGGATAAAGGCGAATTTGCGGCGTTTGCAGGCGGCCGTGGAAATTTCCACCCAGCCTTGGGCCGCCGGCAGGCTGGCGGGCGGTCGAGTGGTGACGTCGCGCTGGAGCGGAATGCTGAAAATAGCGATTCCCCCGTCGCCAATCATAACGTGTTCTCCAGCCGCTTGGGCGGTGCGCAATAATTGGTCGCTGGGTTCTCCCGCCGTTTCGAGAATTTTCCCTTGTCGATCCGTTAGGATCATTGCTTGGATTTCACCTGTGCGTAACAGGGATTGCGTTAAAGGAAGCGTCGTGTGTCGGTGATTGGCGCGTTCCGCGTGTTCGATGGGTGCGGCTAATAGCTGGGCGATGGCGCGGCCATGCCCGATAAAGGACAATTTGAATTGTTGGGCGCCGCTGGCGATGAGATAAGCGCCCGCTAGCGCGCTAATGAGAATGGCGGGGATGGTTGCCAGGGACGCTACGCGCAAATGGACGCCCACATTCTTTATCATCGGCCGGCTTGGTTTCTACACTGGTTAAATTCTGGGCGGCGCCCCACTTTCCGTGAGCGTGTCCACCGTACCGCCTAGTTTATATTTTATTTTGTAGAAATTCGCAATATTTTTCCTGTTTTTTCTGTTGGCCCGTATTGGGAAAAGGCGCGAGGCAAGGTGTGGCGCGTGTTCTTTTAATCATCGGAGAACGGGGCGTTTGGGAGGGCGTGCGGTTGGATTATGCCCGTATTTTATTAAAGTATTGCCTTTGATTATGATTGTTCTATACTGATATTTAAGAATTTATTGACGGGTGGCGCTATGTCGGTCAATCAGCGGGGAGTGATACGAATGGGGCAGCGCTTGAACCGGAAGGGTGCGCCATCATTGGCGTTCGCACGGGCTTCGCAAAATTGTGCCTGGCTGCGGTTGCCGTGGGGCGGGGAGGCGGAGCGGAGGGCGTCTTGCCGCCATGATTTGCGCGATTCGACATATCAGGATGCGGTTTCCCGCGGCTTGAAAGACGAATTGCTCTATCTTGAGTTTAACGCGAAAGAAGACTGTCTTTACCTTAAAATACGCGGCGGCATGCTGCGCGATGCTGGCGATTGCGTGGCGGTGGAAAATGGCACCGACCGTGAGATCGGCGCGTTGGTCAAGCTGCTCAAGCTAAAGTGCTGGCAGGGTGTGGAATTGTCCGGCAGCTACCGTTTTCGCGAACTGGCGGTCGCGGAAAATTTACAAAACGGCATTCAGGTGGTGGGTTATCAAATGTCCGGGCATTTACGGCGCCAGGTGTCCGACGCCAACCCAGCGCCGGAGGCTCCCGCCAGCGGCCAGGCTAGCCTGGCCGCCGAGGATGAGGACGCGCGGCAAGAAGCGGTGATCGTCGAATATTTGCAGGATATTCTGCGGGAATGATCTTGCCGCTTACGCATCCACGGGTCGCCCCCATTCGGCGGCGAAGAAGTTGCCCGCGAGGGGCTGGCGTACTCTTGGCGCCAATTCGGCGTCCTTCAATTCTTGGTTCAGCGTGTCCGCGGGCGCCGGATGACCGACGGCGATCATCGCCATGCATTGGAATGGCTCGGGGATGGTGAAGGCGCGGCGCGCCTTGTCCGGGTCGAATCCCCCCATTTGATGTGCGACTAATCCCATGGCGGCGGCCTGAAGGCAGATATTTTCGCTGGCCGCGCCGGTATCGTATGGCCCCCAGGCGTTGGGCTTGCCGTTTTTGCGAAAGCGGCTGTCAGCGGCGGCCAAAAACAGCAAGGCGGCGTTTTTGACCCATTGCTGGTTCCATTCGCCCAGGCAGTCAAAGGCTTTATCCCAGGCGGCGCCGTCGTGATGACGGTCCCAGACGATAAAACGCCAGGGTTCGTCGCCGAAGCAGGACGGCGCCCATCGCGCCGCCTCCATTAGCGCCAGTTTCTGTTCCCGATTGATCGCCTGAGCGGCGTCGAATGCGCGTCCGCTCCAGCGGTTGGCGATTATTTCATGAACGGGGACGATCGTTTGTGCGGGTTTTTGTGTCATGCGAGACTCCTGGTTTTCACTGTTTGATTAATCGATTGGCGTCATAGTAGCCGATTTCCGTCGCTGGCCGACTGCCGCCAACTTCACTTTAAGGTGTCGCCGCCGGGCAGGTCGAACAGCAAGGCTTCCGCCGCACCGTCGCTTTCCAGGCGAATGACGGCTTCGTTTTCGATACGCGCGCCGTCACCTGCCGCGAGCGGTTGGCCGTTAAGGCGCGCTTCGCCGCTAGCGAGATGCAGGTAAGCACACCGCCCTTGCGCCAGTGTGTGGCTGACGGCGTTTTTCGGGTCTATCCGGGCCGCAAACAACCGCGCATCCTGACAGATCGTTACCGAGTCGTCGCGTCCATCGGGGGAGGCGATCAGCCGAAAACCCGTCGTGAGCTGGTCGGAAAAGTTTTTTTGTTCGTAACCTGGAGTGATTCCCTCCTCGGCGGGCAGTATCCAGATTTGTAGCAAATGCACCGGTTCGCTATCCGACGCGTTGAATTCGCTATGACTGACGCCTTTGCCGGCACTCATTCGCTGCACGTCGCCGCGGCGGATCATCGAACCGTTTCCCATGCTGTCCTTGTGCCGCAGCGCGCCCTCCAGGATGTAGGTGATAATTTCCATATTGCGATGCGCATGCGTTGGGAATCCCGCGCCTGGCGCGATTAAGTCGTCATTGATTACGCGCAGCGACGAATAGCCCATTTGCGCCGGATCCACGTAGTCGGCAAAAGAGAAGGTATGCCAAGTGTCCAGCCAGCCATGGTCGGCATGGCCGCGGTCGCGGCCTTTCCGAATCAAAATCATGCGATGCTCCTTCAATTGTGATTCATATTAATCGAATTATTTAGTATGATAATAATCAGCCTACTAAATTATAGATAGCAAAATATTTTAACAAAGTTATTCAAATAAATTGAATATTAAAGTCAATCTCGAGTCCATCGCTGTTCTAGACGCGATTGACCGCAAGGGCAGTTTCGCCGCCGCGGCGAAAGCGCTATACAGAGTGCCGTCGGCGCTAACCTATACGGTGCAAAAGCTGGAACAGGAGCTGGCGGTGACCTTGTTCGAGCGGAGCGGCCACCGCGCAATGTTGACGCCGGCGGGACGCGTATTGCTGCATGAAGGCCGCTATTTGCTGCGCGCGGCGGCGGAGATCGAGTCTCAAGTGAAGCGGATCGCAACCGGCTGGGAGGCGGAGTTGCGCATTGCGGTCGGCGACTTGGTGCCGCTGAAACGGGTGTTGCCTTTGCTGGCCGAGTTTTATGCGTTGGAGAGCCATACGCGTGTGCGGCTTTCCGGCGAGGTATTCGGCGGTTGCTGGGACGCCCTGGTGGCGGGCCGTGCCGATGTGGCGATTGGCGCGCCCGCGGAAGTTCCCGCCGGCGGCGGTTTCGGCACGCAGCCGTTAGGCACGGTGGAATTCGTTTTTGCCGTGGCGCCCGGACATCCGCTGGCGAAGACGCCCGGACCCTTGTCCCGCAGCGATATCGTTAACTACCGGGCGGTCGTGGCGGCGGATAGCTCGCGCGATCTGGCGCCGCGCACGGCGGGCGTCCTCTTCGGTCAGGAGGCGCTGACCGTGCCGGATATACGGGCTAAGCTGGAAGCGCAACGGCAGGGGCTGGGCGTGGGGTATTTGCCGCGTTATTTGGTGGACCCCCTGGCGTTGGCGGGTCAGTTGATCATTAAAGCGGTCGATGAAGACAAGCCGACCGTCGCCTTGTTGACCGCCTGGCGCAGTCCCAAGAAGGGCAAGGCGCTCGCGTGGTTTCTCGCGCGTCTGGCGCACGGGCTGGCGAACTGATCGCGCGTGGCGAATCGTTCACCGCCGTGCGCTGGGTGTTTTTCGCAGCTTCCTGTCCATTTGGCCACCTACGGTAATGTGCGTTGCTGCGCTATAAACGCAAATGGCGTCAAATGGTTAGCGGCGGCTGGCGTTTTCCCGAGGGGGCAATTTTTCCTATGCTAGCGGTAATCCTTAACGGAAAGGGAGGGGTTGGCATGAAGCCATGGCGCGTACTATTCGTGGCGATATTATTTGGTGTTGGCGCGGCGGGTCAGGCGGCGGCAGGCATTAGCGGAACAAGTTTTTGGAAAAATCAGCGGGGTTCTTCCTTGCAATTGATTGCCGATGCCACAGGTCATATTAAAGGGACGTTTACCACGGCGGTCGGATGCGGCGCCGGCAAACCGCGCGCCCTCATCGGTACGTATAACGGCAGCGCGCTTTCATTGACCGTCAATTTTCAGGAATGCCGCTCCATTACGGCCTGGAACGGTCATTTGATGAATCAATTCAAGCGGATCGATACTCTCTGGCTGCTTACCCTGGCCGGTGCGCCCCAGTGGAATTCCACGGTTGCCGGCGCCGATTCGTTCCGCCGTATCCGCTATCGGTCATTTTACGCGTAAGGGTCTTTCTGTGGGCGGGGCAGGGATGCCGCCAGTTTCACGGCGCGTCCCGGGACGCCCAAGCCAGGGTCGGGCAGTGGACGCCGCGCCCGTCAGCCAAGCACTTTTCCCTGGGCGAGTGCCGCGTTGCGGCATTCGCCCTTCTCACGGGGAAGACGGTCGCTTCGTCTATTGATTACAGTCAATGGATCGATGATCGCCAGGAGTGTCCTCGCTTCTGGAAGAAAATAATAGGAGGCGGCCATGGCGATTTCCGGCAGTTATTCCTTGATCGCGAACCAGTGGAAAACCGTCGGCGGATGTTGGGGAATCCTGCGTGCGACATTGTGTTTTTCAGTGACGACGTCCAGCTAATGCCGTTGGCGGCGCGTCGCGCGGGTTCCCGGCTGGAGAACGTTTATCGGATCGTCATGCCAGTCATTGTTCAACGGAATGATTCAGGTGAAATCCCCCGTCGACGCGACTTGCACTTCTTGGTTTGCATAAATTCTTTTATGGCGAGAGATTTTTCTGGGGGTTAGCCTCCCTCCGCCAAGAAATTGACGCGCTGTGGCGAAATGGCGGCAGGAGGCGGTTTTATTGCGCGGGGTTTCCTGCGGTTGATGGAACGATCAGGCAATCCGCTTTGGTTAACGCCCATTGTTTTTCATACTCCATCACGTGGGCGACGCTATCGATAAAGGCATCATCCTGGCCGAAGCGTTTCAAGAGATGGAATCCCATTTCGATGCCAGAGGTAATGCCGCCGCCGGTGATGATCCGCCCATTGTCCACAATGCGGTGGCGGTCGATTTGGCAATGGGGCGCGATGTTCGCCAGCCGTTCCAGGGGGACAATGGCTTCACTGGGGTCGCCGTTTTTCCGGCTCGTGGCTGTGACGCCATCTAACAACCCCGCCTTGCCGTAAATCCATGACCCTGTACAAACGCTGACTAGTAACGTTTCACGCGGTTGCGACCGCACAAACGTCAATAACCGGCCATTGTGCATTTCCGCCCGAGTGCCGATGCCGCCGGGAATTAAAAAGGCGTCCATGCTGGGTTGATGATCCAGCGCATATTTTGGCGTTATGCTTAAGTTGGCGGTTGCTTGTACGGTTCTTTGGGTGTCGCCGATTAAAAACGCGTCGAGTTCCGGATCCATTCGCCGAGCGACGGCGAATACGCCCAGAGGGGCCGACCAATCAATGACTTCGGCACCGTCGAAAATATAAATCCCTAGTCTTTTTGCCATTTCGGTATCTCCTTCTATATGTGATACAGACAGACCGATCTGTCTTATTTAAAAGAAAAAATTACATGATGTTTAACGGTGGGCGGACCTCCTATTCATTCGTATTGGAAACGAGCGGGAATCGTATACCAGACCCACTGGTGCATCCTTGTCCTTTAATCCGTCCGGATACGCGCTAATGGACTGATCGCTAACGGCGGTCAGTAGCGCCATGGGTTGATCGGCCTTCTTTCTCCGGCGTGTATTTCCCGCGGGGGGGCGTGTCGAAGTACAAGCCGACCGCCGCCGCTTCGGCGGCGTCGATGGGCCAAAGACGCGCATAATTCCGGCTGGCCACGATGGCTCCTTCAACGATAACGTAAAGCGGATCGGCTATTCTTTCCACATTGCGCCATCGCGGTGCTTGCATCGAGACGTTAAGCGGCAGGAGCAGGGTGTTCAGCGTGTGTCTGAGGGCGTCCTTATGCCGGATGACTTCATGGCGTAGCCGATGGTCAATCGCGGGCGTTTCAGCGGCCATGTTGAGGAAGGCGCATCCTCTAAAATTGCAGCGAGTCATCCAGTCCCGCAGAAAAGCAAACAATCCGGCTATTTTTTCCGTTGGCGCTGTGTAAGGCGCCAGGGCGACTCTCAGCCATTCCATCCAGAGGGTGTGGCGCGCCTGGAGATAGGCGACGCCTAAGTCTTCCTTGGAGGGAAAGTGATGGTAAAAAGTCGCCTTTGCGACACCGGCTTCGGCGATGATTTGATTGACGCCCGTCGCTAAATAGCCTTGTTGGTAAAAGCGAATGGAGGCGGTGTCGATCAGTCGTTGGCGTGGATCGGGAGCGGCCATGGCAAAAATATAATATAGACAGAACGGTCTGTCAAGACGATGCCGGTTTCCGGTTTGGTGCGTGGAATCATGGGTGGAATGCGAGCGGCGGTGCGGCGCATGGTAATATTTTTACTGGATGGTGGCGGATAATGTGTTCATGGGGCGGACATTCAAACCGAAAATCGGGCTGGCGCTGGGGAGCGGCGCGGCGCGCGGATGGGCGCATATCGGTGTGATTCAGGCGTTGACCGCCGCCGGGGTGGCGCCGGAAGTCGTGTGCGGCACCTCCATCGGCGCCTTGGTGGGCGCGGCGTATGCGGCGGGGGATTTAGAGCGGCTGGCGGACTGGGTGCTCGGCTTGCGCTGGCGGGATGTCGTCGGCTATCTGGACGTTAGCCTGAACGGTGGGCTGATTAAGGGCGATAAGTTGATGGCTTTTCTGCGTCATCAAGTGACTGATACGGCGATCGCCCAGTTACCTTGCCCCTTTGCCGCTGTCGCCACGGATTTATATAGCGGACGCGAGATCTGGTTACGGGAAGGCGCCGTGATGGACGCGGTGCGGGCCTCCCTCGCGTTGCCTGGCCTATTTTCGCCGGTGGCGCGTGGCGCGCAATTACTGGTAGACGGCGGGCTGGTTAATCCGGTACCGGTCTCGCTCTGTCAGGCAATGGGGGCCGATGTCGTTATTGCCGTCGATCTGGGCGCGGATCTCTTGGGCCGTCATTTGCGGCCGCGGGATACCAGGGAAACGGCGGATGGGCGGGACGCCGCAGGCGGCATGCTCGACCGTATCCAGTCGAGTCTTTGGCGGTTTGGCAACGCCGCGTATTCCGAAAAAGAAAGGGCGGCCATTCCTTCGATGCTGCAAGTCTTGGCGGGCAGTATTAATATTATGCAGGTTCGCATCACGCGCAGCCGTCTGGCGGGGGAGCCCGCCGATGTTTTGATCTCACCCCGCCTCGCTTCTACGGGGTTGATGGATTTTCACCGGGGGCGCGTGGCGATCAAGGAGGGGCGGCGCGCCGCCGAGGCGGCGCTGCCGGCGTTGCGGGAATGGTTGGACGGTGTCTCGTAGGGCGATGACATAGGGAGCCTGGAAATCGTGGACGTGTTGTTAATCCTTCTGTGTGTTGCCGCAGCGATTGCCTTGTGGTTAGATGGCATGGGCGCGTGGGAGGCGGCGGTTGCCGCTGGACGGACGGCATGTCACCGCGCGGGTGTTCAGTTTCTCGACGACACCGTGGTTATCGTCGGGTTTCGGCTAGGGCGTAATGCGCGGGGGCGGGCGGCAATCCGGCGCGTGTACCGCTTTGAATTTAGCGATACCGGCGACAACCGGCTGGAAGGAACGGTCGTTGCGTTGGGTAAAACCGTTGAATCCGTTGAAATGGCGTCATCGCGCTGCACGACTAGGCCGGCCGCCCCTTTGCGTCGGGCGCATGTTCTCCCGATGGCGGCCGCTGAGGAAAAACCGCATACGACTATGGTGATGGAAAGCAAAACAATCTCTTCGATTCCCGTGGATGTGCTGATGAAAATCGAGGCGCATCGTCCCGATTTGGCGTCCGTGATTCACGACCTGATGACGATCAACGACGCGGGCGCACTCCAGGTGCTGGAAGCGCGCCTTGCCGCCGACTATATGTCGGGAACGGATGCCCTGACGCCGGAAGAAACGTTGAGATTATCGGCTTGTTGCACGGGCCGACGCTACGGCGACATCGACCGGCGGACGCTGCATTGACGTCGGCCTTTCCCGCTGTTCGCTTCCGCTGGTCGGCATGCGCGCGCCGCTGCCGATGAATTGGACGCAGCTATTGAACGATGGCCGCCGGAAATATAAAAACCGGCCCGCCGGGCTGTCTGCCGGCGGTGAAACCCGTACCCCAATCGAGCGCGATTACGACCGGGTGTTATTTTCCACGCCGGTGCGGCGCTTGGCGGATAAGACACAGGTGTTTCCGCTGGAAAAGAATGACAGTGTGCGCACGCGTCTGACTCATTCCCATGAAGTATCCAATCTGGCGCGGAGTATCGGCATCCATTTAGCGTTCGATGCGCGTTTAATCGATGACGCCTTGTCGCCCCAGCGCAACGTCCCGGCGTTGCTGGCGGTCGCCGGCCTGGCCCATGACCTTGGCAATCCGCCATTTGGCCATGAAGGCGAGTCGGCGATTCAGAAATGGTTCCGCGACCGAGAGGTATTGGACGAATGTGCCGAATTGACCGACGCCATGCGACTGGATTTTCTGCGCTTCGAGGGAAATGCCCAAACCTTCCGGCTGCTGACTAAATTACAGTTAATCAACGACGATTACGGGCTGAATCTCACCTACGCGACCTTGGCGGCGCTAATGAAATATCCCGTCGGCGCGGATGGCGTTCGCGATGGTTGCGCCGCCGCGAAAAAACATGGATTTTTTCAGTCCGAGCGCGCCATCGTCGAGGAGGTGTGGCGCGAGACTGGGTTGGCCGAGGGCGTGCGTCATCCCCTGACCTATGTGATGGAGGCGTGCGACGATATTGCGTATTCCGTGTTGGACGCCGAAGATGGCGCGAAAAAAGGGCTGATTTCCTTTGCGGATTTGATCGCCTTCCTAGAACATAGCGAGGACGGGGATCCCTTGATCCGGCAAGTGCGCCAAAAGGCGGAGGAAGAGCACACCCAATTTCGGCGGTTGCCGTTGTCGCCGGCGGAACTGAACGATATTTCCATGCAGCAATTCCGCATACGCGCAATTGCCGCCATGGTGCGGGAAGTGACCGAGCATTTTATCGCCCGGCAGGATGCGATCATGACCGGTGCATTCACCGGCGACCTGACCAGCGCGAGCGGCGCGAACCGTCTTTGTCGCGCGCTCAAGGCATTCAGCTGGCGGCATGTCTATCAGCACAAAAGCGTGCTGGAAGTCGAGCTAACCGGTTATACCGTCATCCATGGTCTGATGGAGATACTCTGGGAGGCGATTATTGCCCAACGGACGCGGCCTGTGTCCATGCCACCGCGCGCCAGCTATGTGTACCGGCGGATTTCGGAGAATTACCGGCGAGTATTCGAGGACACCCGCAATCCGCTGCCGCTGCGCTACCGCGAGGCGCAGTTGCTGACCGACATGGTGTCGGGCATGACCGATACCTTCGCCCTTTCCTTTTATCAAGAGCTGAAGCAGCTACCCGGCGCTTAATGCGTATCGAGGTTGCGCTCCTCCTAGCGTTCGCCCCGGTATCCGCGCGCGACCGTTCGATCGCTCTAGCGCGAAGCAGCCTGGGCCATATGAGCGGAGCAATAAAAAACGGGCGGGGCGCATTTGCGCGGCCCGCCCGTGACGGTGTTTCTGCGAGAGTTTAGAAAATATAAGTCAGCTGTAAACTGATCCGGTTTCCCATGGCGTTGGCGATGGCTTCGGCGTTGCTTAGGGTGTTGCCGCTCAACGCGCCGGGATTCGCCACCTTGAGGTCGCGGATTTCGTAGTTGAGCGCGACGCGGGTTTTGCGGTTGACGAAATACTGGCCACCCACCGTCCAGGTGGTGAATTTGCGTTCCAGGGGCTGGCTGTTGGTGAGACGGTCATAGGTACTATAGCGCAGATCGGCCTCCCATTTGTGGAGGAATCGCCAGCCGCTTTCCAGATACCAGCCGTCCGCCTTATTGTCGCTGCTGAGCGCGATGGTCGCTAGCGGCTGGAAGGCGGGTGCGCCGATATCCTTGAACGGCGGGTTGGGCCCCGCGAAAATCATACCGCTGCCGCGCAGGTATTCACCGCCGAGGCGGATGCCGTGGCGTAGGTAGTTGATGCCGACGCCTTCCCGGATGCGGTTGTACTTCTGGCCGCTGAAGCTGCGTTTACCCTCCTGGTGCCAGATATAGGCGGTCACGTCTTGCCGCCGCGGCCCCTTGCCGCCGAAGATATAAGCGGCGGACAGCCGCGCGGTGACATCCTTGTCGCTGTTGTCGTCGTTGATGGTGTTAATGCCGTTGCCGTTGCTGACTTTCACCGCGTAAGTGTATTCCCATTGCCGCTGGCGGAACCAGTCGTAGACTTGGATACCGACGCCGCGGAAGCCGCTGACGCTGCCGATGACGGTCGCGTGGGCCAGGGTGGTCGGCGCGGTTTTTCTGCCGGTGGCCGCGCTGGCGGGCCGCACCACTCGCTCGTTAAGCAATTGGTCGGAGACGTTGGTGAAGTTGATGTAATTCAACGTCGGGATGCCCTGGAGCGCCTCTTCACCCGTGGGGTCTTTGAACAGGCCGACCCGGATGCGGGCGCCGGGAATATAGTTGAAGGTCAGCGAGGCGTCGCTCAGCACCAAGTCGTCTTGCCGGGTGAGGCCGTTCTTGCCGGCTTCCGCCAGGACGAAGTAGTTCATTTTCTTGCGGGTGCCCGGCATGAACCCGCGAATGCCGAGGCGCGCGCGAAGAAAATTGAATTCCGCGCGGTGGGTCTGGTCGGGGTTAACCGTATTGAATACGGGATTTTGCCCATTATAAGGGGCGATGGGCACGCCCTTCAGGCCGTTGACGGAGGCCCCCTCGTTTTGGACATAGGTCGGCTGAATAAACCCCCACAATTTGAAGGTCGAGGCTTTAGCGGGCTCGTTGCCTTGCAGTTGCAGCCAGTCAGCCCCCCAGGCGGCGGACGACATCCCCAGTGCGGCGGCGAGCGCCAGCGACATGCTTACTTTCTTCATTTTAAGTTAACCCCTCTGCTTATTGCCATAAATGGTTTTCACCGTATCCATCGAAGCCTTTTTCCATGAGGGTTACGGGCGGATGTAAGACCAGCCCTCCTGCTGCCTTTTCATCAGTTCGAGCACGCCGCCGGGGACATAACCCACCGTAGACAGCATATCGGCGCGGGTGAGCTTCAATTTGTGCATAGTGTTTTCGCAGGCGACCACTTTAATGCCGGCTTTTTTTGCTTTAGCGAGACGGTTGGCAACGGTGGAATTGAGGGTGAGCATGTGGATTCCCGGGCCGTAGACGACAATTTCAATGGCGACGTTCTTTTTGCCCAGCGCGTGCTGAACGTTGTTGGCGTTATTCAGGGCGAGGTTCCATTTTTTCGGGTTGTTGTCGCTGACTTGGAAGACCACTCGGTGTTTTTTGTGTTGGCTGGCCATCGCGTGCTTGGCGTGCCCCGCCGCCATGCTGGTTTGCGGCAAGCCGGAAAGCAGCAACGCGCTGGCGATGAAGGCGGAATAAAGGGCGGATTTATAAAATTTCATGAGATCTCCTCGCTCGTGATGTTGTGGTCTACGTTTTTCCATGACGCGGCTTTTCGAAAACCATGCGGTCATTAAGTAGGGAGACGGGAAAACACGGGGATTTATTCCCTTTTTATGACAGGGATGGCGGCGGCTGGGCAATTTTCGGCGGTCGTGGAATAATCTGTCACCATACGTCGTCTTAAGCAGAAGGGAGCCCCGGAATGATGGAGCGGAAAACAACAATGCATTTGTTTGCGCGTTTCTGCCAATCCCGCGAGTTCAGAAAAAAGCTGGAGGAGAGCCGGGAGCGCCTGTACCGCACCGCATTTTCCTGGTGCCACGATCCGGCGCTGGCGGATGACTTGACCCAGGACACGCTGGCGAAGGCGCTTAAAAACGCCGGCCAGTTGCGGGAGATGCAACTAATGCCCAGTTGGCTGTTCACTATATTAGTGAACGGCTGGCGCGATCATTTCCGGCAATACCGGGAACTGGACGATCTCGACGCCGTGGATGAAGGCGATTATGCGGTTGAAACGACACCGGAAGAGACGCACGCCCGGACGCAAATCGTCACCCGTGTCCGGTCGGGCGTTGCCCGGCTGCCGCTGGGGCAACGCCAAGTGCTGACGTTAGTGGATTTAGAGGGATTTTCCTATGGGGAGGTCGCCGAAATCCTGGGTATTCCGGTAGGTACCGTGATGAGCCGTTTGTGCCGCGCGCGCCGGGCGCTGAAAAAGTGTTTATCGGCGTTTGATCCGGCGATGGAAGCGCAACGGCCCAGAGTGTGGAGCGTGAAATGAAACACGAGGTTATGATTTCCGACGAATTGGTGAACGCCTTCGTCGATCATCAATTGGATGAGGCGGAAAAAAGCCGGTTGTTCGATCTGGTCGAACAGGACGAGGCATTGAACCGGCGGGTTTGCGAAGGTTACCGGCTGAAAGAGATGGTGCGTCACGCCTACGGCCAGCCGCCAGCCGCCAGTCGCCGGGAAGGTCGCAAACGCCGTTTCGCGCCATACCTCCAATCCTTGGTGGCGGGCTTGCTGCTGCTAATCGGCGCGGGCGCCGGCTGGTTTGCCCATGGCCAGCCTCCCCGCCTGATGGAGCACGCCGCGAACCTTCCCGGCCTGCTGCGGGAAGCCAAGGCACCGGTGGTGCTGGGCGGTAGGGTGATTCTCCATGTGGGTTCGTCCCGTCCGGCGGCATTGCGCGCCGCGCTCGATACCACCGAGTACCTGTTGCGCGTCTCCAAGCATTCCAACCAGCGGTTGCAATTGGAAGTGGTCGCCAATGGGAGCGGGCTGGACTTGCTGCGCACCGGCGTTTCGCCCTATGCCCGGCGGATTCGTCTGCTGCAGCGAACCTATCCCAACCTGTCGTTTCTCGCGTGCCATCAGACGGTCACTCACCTCCGCCGGGAGGGCGTGGCGGTGAAGCTGCTGCCCGGTATCCGGGAAGTGCCTTCGGCGCTGGCACAGGTTGTCAGGCGGCTGCAAGAAGGCTGGCAATATATTCAAGCGTAGGAAGCCGGCGGTTAGGCTTTTTTATCTGGCGGGCCGCCGGTTTCCTGCGTTTTTTTCCACCGTTCGTAGCATTCCAGCCCGCAAAAGTCTTGCAGGTAGGCGAGTGCTTCGTCGGTTGGCGTTTGCGATTGTGGAATCAGTTGCAGGCAAAACGCACAATGTTTTTCCGTTTCATCGTCTAGTGTCTCCGCCATTGTCTTTCTCCTCCTGGACGCCGATAGCGATAGTTGTGGAATAGCAAATAAAATGCCGCTTGGCAAGTGGGGCTGCAGTGACCGCCGCGAGCTATTGCGCTGGCCGCGAAGGGAGTTTCTCGCGGCCAATCGCCATGTGTTCGTTGGCGTTTGTTAGCGGGCGGCGTGCTCGGTCATACACTTTCCGGACGGCCTGGAGGGTTAATGTCTGTCGTGGCGCACCGGTTAGGCGTAATGCTCGGCGTAACGACCACGAAGGCGCCACCTCCGGCTGGCCGCCGGACGGCGAATGCTTCCGAGGAGAAAAGGCGCGGGTGACGATGCGTCTCGCGCTGGCGCAGTGAGCGGCCCTGGGTTGGGCGGTCGTTCATCAGGTGGCGTATAGCCATTTGCTCGATATGGCGCGTTGGGAATGTCTTTGTCTCGATAATGGCGGCGTACTTGGCATTCTGCCGGTCGTTCGCCATCAGGTCGACGACAAATCGATTGGTTGCATCGCACCGACACTGCCGTCTTCAGGGAGGAAGACGCCGCTCGCCTTGACTTGGCCGAGCAAGGCGTCGCCGCCCTGCAGGGCGAACGGTGTCGCCGTGTGCCCCAAATAAAGGGCGCCAATGTGTTTCTCCGCCAGACTGGCGAGGTGTTCCCGGCCATTGCCATTGGGTATCCAGAGGCGCAACTGGCCGAACACAGGATCGGCGGCGTCGATCCAACCGTTATGGTCGGCGTCGTCGGCGGCCAATTCGTCGAAGCCATTGCCCGTGGCGGCGCCAAACCATTCGCCGCCATGGTTTATTGCGTCGTCGCCATTCTTGTCCAGGGCTAAAAAGCCGCTGCCGGGGCCGAGAATCGGTAGGCGATCGGCTTGGCCGTCGCTGTCGACGTCGAAAAGGAAGCGCGTCGCCTGCAATTGCGCCGCCCCGCCGCCGAAGTTAATCACCAAGGGGTCCTTGAGCTTTTCGATTGGTTTGATATGGAGCATGGTCGCTTCGATTTTCTCGGTATGGCGGCGCCTGTCCAGCCCAAAATTGAAATGGCGCGTTTCGCCGCTGGCCAGAAATCGGCTGTGCTCGGTCTCCGTGCGCCGTGTGCGATACGGAGATCGACCGTGTCGTTTGCCGCCACGGGGAGCGCGCCGCGGGTATCGCGCCGCCAACGAACCGGCGTCAGCGGGCATTCCGGTGAGCGCTCGCCGGCGCCGAGTGGCGCGCCGAATACCTTAATCATGAGGCGGAGAATCAGGAGGTTCGCCTCCTGGGCGGCGCTGCCGGCCGAGGGAAGGGCGCCGGGCGTCGCCTTGGCCGCTGGTTGCGCATGCTGTTCCTGCGCCAATACCTGGTCGAAACCTAGCCAAGCGCCGCCGGAGCGGATAGCTTCCCGCCGCTGGTGTTCGCCCTGCAGGGCGATGCCCGTCCTCGTTATTTTCATCGTTTCTCTCCTGCGCCAATGCGGGCGTTGCCGTATTTTTCGCCAAGCAAGCTTCGTGCTAAGGAAAGCGCTTCCCATGGTGAACGCCATTGCGGCGATCGCGGCGAAAATGAACGGCATGGAGCGGCAAGCGATGGCCGCCGTGATTACCCTACTCGTGGAAGGGTCGACAGCGGCGGCCGGTGCGATTATCGTTAGCTGCGCGCTTATTAGAAAGGCGAAGGCGATGAGCTACACGATCCGCTTGCTGCCCGGCGGCCACGAATTCCAGGCAGAAGCGCATGAAACCTTATTAGACGCCGCGTTGCGTTGCGGCGTCAACGTGCATTACAACTGTAACAGCGGTACATGCGGCGGCTGCGGTGTTCGCGTGGTATCCGGCAGGGTGGAGGAAGAGCGGTTTCACGATTATGTGATGAAAGAACCGGAAAAGCGCCAGGGCCATGTCTTACTGTGCAGCGTGACGGCCGCCAGCGACATGGTGATCGAGAGCATTGCCACAGCAAGCGCCGATGAGATTCCCCGCCAGTCGATCGATGCCAAGGTGATGAAGGTGGAGTCAATCGGCGACGACTATCGGGTGTTGCATCTACGAACGCCACGCACCCATACCTTGCGTTTTCTGGCGGGGCAGCAGGTGGCGTTGCAGGTGGCGGATCTGCCGCCGCGGCGCTTGTTTATCGCAAGCTGCCCGTGCAACGGCATGGTGCTCCAGTTTCATTTACGGCGTGACGCCGCCGACGCCTTTGCTGTTCATGTGTTTAATCATATGGCGATCCACGATCCGGTGCGCATCGACGGGCCGGTCGGCGATTTTATCCTCGACGACGATTCTGTTCGTCCGCTGGTGATGGTTGCCCAGGAAACGGGCTTCGCGCCCATCAAAAGCTTGATCGAACATGCGATCGCCTTGGAGTTACCCCAGCCGCAGCGACTTTTCTGGGTAGCGCCCGCGCCGGACGGGCATTATTTGGAAAACTACTGCCGGGCGCTGAAGGATTCTCTGGACGACTTTGATTTCACTTTGCTACTCGCCCGGCATGATGGCGAATGGCCGCGATTAGCGGCGGCAATGGCCGCCGCCGCGTCAACGCCGGCGGCATGCGATGTTTATGTTTGCGCGGCGCCCACCCTCGCCGAGGCCGTCCGCCAGGCATTTATTCAGCGCGGCGCGTGCGCCGGACGGATCAAGCTGGCGTCCGGCGCAATGACCGGTGTGTGTTAATGGGTGACCCGGATATCACCTATTTTTTACCGCCGAAACGGCGAATCGTCCGTCATCTCCTGGCGATGGCCGCGCTCTCTTTTATCGTCGCGCCCATACTAGGCATATGGCTGGTGATTGTTCCCGCTGGCGTTGCGGACGGCCAGGCGTTACTCTATGCGGCCGGCGTCGGCTGGTTTTGGGGGCTGGTATTCGCGCTGTTGGCGGCTTTTGGCTATACCGCCTGGTTGATTGTCAGCGCGCGGCGGGCGTATCAGACCCATCTGGCGCATTGGAAGCTACAACAGTTGCAGCGCCCCGGCGTGTCGGGCGGTGCGCACCACCCGGCCGAGAAGAACGACTAGGGCGCGCGGCGGTTGAATGGGCGTGGCAGCCGGCGAGAGGCATGGCCGGCCTGGGACGCTGGCGGCATTCAGGGCGGCGGATGTCGATCGCGTTGTGCGGACGCTATCGCAAGGCGCTCCCGGTTCACGCTACAATGCTGATCGTGCGCCAGCCATTTTCCTTTTCTTTCGCCCGGTGGATCGTCCCCTGCTTCCTGGGCGGTTTGACCGTTCTAGGCTTCGCTCCCTTTTACCTTTTTTTCGTTCCGCTCGTGACATTGGCGTGGCTCTTCCATCGCTGGCGCGACGCGTCCCCTCGTGGTGCGGCGCTTTCCGGGTTCGCTTTCGGCCTGGGATTTTTTGGCGTTGGCGTGAGCTGGGTTTATGTCAGCATGCACGATTATGGTTCGATGCCTGTCAGTTTGTCGGCGGTGGCGACGCTGCTGTTCTGCGCTTTTTTGGCTTTGTTTCCGGCGGCGGTGGGCTTTTTGCAGGCGTGGTTATGCCGCGCGCCCGCCGTTCGCCCTTGGCTGGCGGCATTGCTGTGGACGCTGGCCGCCTGGATACGGGGTTGGTTGTTTACCGGGTTTCCCTGGCTGGTCGCCGGTTATTCTCAGGTGCCCTCCAGCCCGCTGGCGGGCCTGGCCCCGGTGGTTGGGATTTATGGCGTGACCCTGGCGGTTACCGCGACCGCCGCTGCGTTAACGCAGCTGATCGCGGGCGGCGCGCGGCGGCGTATCGGTGTGGCGCTGGCGGTGTTGTGGCTGGGTAGCTTCGCCTTACAACGCATCGATTGGACGTACCCTGTCGGCAAGCCGCTAACGGTGAGTTTGCTGCAAGGGGATATTCCCCAGGAATTGAAATGGCGCGACGATGCGGTGCGTTGGTCGCTGGCGACTTACGCCAAGCTGGCTTTGAACAGCACCAGTCGGCTGATTGTCATGCCGGAAACCGCCTTGCCGTTGTTCTATCGTGACGTGCCGCGGGAGTATCTCGACGGCTTGACGGCGTATGCCAAAAGCATCGGCAGCGATATGCTGATCGGCCTGCCCGAGGCCGAAACGGCGGGCAATACGCATTATTTCAACAGTGTGTTGAGTTTCGGGGCGTCGCCCACCCAAGTCTATCGTAAATATCATTTGGTGCCTTTCGGCGAGTATATTCCGTTCAAGCCGCTATTCGGCTGGGTTGTCAAGGTGCTCAAGATTCCCCTCGCCGATTTTTCCCGTGGCGCGAAGTTCCAACGGCCGCTGCGGGTATCGGGGCAGGCGGTAGCGGTGGATATTTGCTATGAAGACGTGTTCGGCGAGGAGGTGATTCGCCAGCTTCCCCAGGCGACATTGCTCGTCAACGTGAGCGATGACGCTTGGTTCGGCGATTCCATCGCCCCCTGGCAGCATTTGCAGTTTTCCCAAACCCGCGCCCTGGAAACCGGGCGTTATATGCTGCGCGCCACGAATACCGGGGTAACCGCGATTATCGACCAGCGCGGCCGGGTGCTGAAACACATGCCGGAATTCAAGGCGGCCGCGCTGAATGGGGTGGCGCAAGGGTTCGCGGGAGAGACGCCTTACGTGCGCTTCGGCAACAGCCCGGCGTTGGCGGTGCTGTTTGCCGGCCTGGCACTGGTCCTGTTGCGCGCCCGCCGCTTGGCTTCTCGATAACCGCTGAATCATCTCCCGAGGTATTTGAGATGGCTGCCGCAGCCAGCGCGGCAGTCGCTGGCGCCGAAGCGGGGCGCGACGATGGCGCCGGTGGTTTGTTGATTAATGCGGCATTCTTTTTCCTGCCACAAGTAAACGGCGGTAATTTGCGTCCAGGCGCTGGTGAGTAGATAGTCGATATGCCATTTGCAGGTTTTTTCCGGCGCGAGATGGCGGGTGATCCGTTTGTCCAGATTTTTCTTGGCGCTGCCGGTATAAACATAATACCCCGCAGGAAAGTCGAAGGCGCCCAGTTTGCCGATGGTGAGATGGCGGCGGCCTTCCATGGAGAAGAAAATCTGGTAGGTCTGGAATGTATTATTCATTATTGTTCCTTCCATGGCGTCGCTTGGTCTTGCGCGCGCTGTTTGTTTCCCCCTGGAGAATCACGTACTATTTCCGGCGACGCCGCTTATCCGTATACGCGAGGAATAATAGGGGCGTTTTGCCAGGGACGCGCCGTTGAAAACCGTTAAATCCTTTATTCTGACTGCTTCCGTTTCGGTATCGATTTTCTTTTTCGGCGGCGCCTATTTCATTTTCTCCCATACCTTCGAGCAATCCGTCAAGGAAAGCGCCGTAGAAACCGCGAATACCTTCGCCCATGTCACCTTCAACGCGATGTTTCAGGTGATGCGCACGGGGTGGAGCCGCGCACAAGTCGAGTCGTTTATCCAAGCGATCAAAGCGGCGACGGATCATAGCGGCTACGACATCACTATTTATCGCGGCCAAGTGGTGGCGGCGCGTTTCGGTGCGATTCCGCAACGCGCCGAAGACGCCGCGGTGCGGCAAGTCTTTCGCACCGGTGGTGCACTCAAACGGGATAAAGGCGGCAGTGTCCGCCACCTCTTCCCGCTGAAGGCGCAGACCGTGTGTTTGCGCTGCCACCGTAACGCCCACGTCGGCGACGTGCTGGGCGTCATCGAGGTGCACCAGGATTTACGCCCGTTCCTCCAGCGATCCAAGGCGCATTTCCTGTTTTCGCTATTGTTGATCGCGCCGCTGCCGTTTTTGATTGCGTTCCTGGTCACGGTGTTGGTCAATCGGCGGATCGAACGGTCGATCTCGGTTCTCGAGAGCCATGTCGAGCGCGTCAACAAGGTGGCCGATCTGAGGTACATGGAATTGCAGGAAATCGATTTGGGTTTCGACGAACTCAATCGGGTGTTCCACAAAATCAGGCAGCTCGTGCTTAAACTCAAGGGCGTGGCGGTGGATAAGGAACTGCTGGAATTTGAAATCCGGCTGCTGGAGAAATTCGTCATCACTTCGGAAGTGGTGCGGGACTGGCGGGAATACATCGGCCGATTGCTCGTCGACATTAACCAGGTGATTAACGCTTACACGTTATTTTCCATTTTTAAAGTGGACGAGGAACTATTCGACCTGGAAATTTTCTGGCTCTATCCGCCATCGCCGGAGACCCGGAACATGCTGGAACGCACCATTCGCCGCAAGATGGCGGGCCACCCTAACTTCTCCAGTATTCCCACGGTGGAAATTAACCACCATATCGTTAATCCTCAGCACGAAATGATTGCGCTGTCCGAGCGCGATATTGGCGTGCAAACCAAATCGTTGTTGGTGGAGTCCCCGAAAATCGGCGGTATTGTCGGTATCGGCGTGCAGGCGGACATCGTCAAGGATGAAACGCGCGTATTGGTGATGGAAAGCGTACTGTCCACCTTGCTCAACGTGGTCGGGTCGGTGAAGGCGATCTACAAATACACACGCGATTTAGAATATTATGCCACCCGGGACCCATTGACCAATCTGTTCAATCAGCGGGTGTTCTGGGAATTGTTGGGCTATGAAATCGGGCGGGCGGCGCGGCATGGCTATAAATTCACCCTGCTCGTGATCGACGTGGACGATTTCAAGCACATCAACGATTCTTACGGCCACACCTTCGGCGATAAATATCTGGGTGAATTCGCCCTGGCCGTCCGGCAGGCGCTACGCGCTGGGGATATCATGGCGCGCTACGGCGGCGACGAATTCGCCATGATTTTGCCGGAGGCCGATCAGGAGCAAGGGTACGCCGTGGCCGGGCGGATACTGGAGAGCGTCGGCGCCTTGACCGTGATGGGGCCGGACGGCGGGAAAATACGGGAAACGGCATCCGCCGGGTTGGCGGTCTATCCCGACCATGCCGGTGAAATGAAAGACCTATTCCTGTTCGCCGACAATATGCTATATAAGGCAAAAGCCGAGGGTAAGGGGCGTATCGGGATGCCCACCGAGGACGACGTGGTGGAGGTGTTCCGCCGTATTGGCGAGAAAAGCATCGTGATTCGCACCGCGGTGGAAGAAAGGAAAATCATTCCATATTTCCAGCCGTTGTTGAATGTCGCGCGTGGCCAAATCGAGGCGGTGGAAGTATTAAGCCGGATTCAACTGGACGACGGCGTGATCATGGGCGCCGCGGAATTCGTGGAAATCGCCGAAAAAATGGGCGTCATCCACAAGCTCGACTATGTGGTGATGGAAAAGGCGCTTCGCCAAGCCAATGCGGAGGATTATCGCGGTTACCTGTTTCTTAATCTGTCGCCCCGCGCCTTGGTGCTCAATGAATTCACCCGCGAGGTCAAGCGGATTGTCGCGCGCTGTGAGATCGATCCGGCACGCATCGTGTTCGAGATTACCGAGCGGGATACGGTGCGGAACATGACCTTGCTGGAGAAGTTCGTTAACGACCTCAAGTTGGCGGGGTTTAATTTCGCCATCGACGATTTCGGTTCGGGATTCTCCTCTTTCCATTATCTCAAGCGTTTCCCCATCGATTTCCTGAAAATCGAAGGCGATTTTATCGCCAATATGGTGACTGACAATAAAGACCGGGCGTTCGTGCGCAGCATCGCTACCTTGGCCAAGGAACTGGGCATCCGCACGGTAGCGGAGTACGTGGAAAGTCGCGAGGTGCTGCGTAGCGTGGAGGCTTGCGGAATCGATTTTGCCCAGGGATACCATATTGGCAAGCCGGCGCCCACTATTTTCGCCGTGCCCCACGGAACACAAGCATAACCGTTCGTGGCTGCGGGGTTTTGCCGCGCCGCGAAAAAAAGTAAAATCTACCCTCTTTACTTCCGCAATGGATCTTAGCCGAACGACGTCTCATGCCAACTTTTCAACAGATTATATTGATACTGCAACAATATTGGGACCGTCAAGGCTGCGCCTTGCTGCAACCTTACGATATGGAGATGGGGGCGGGCACGTTCCATCCCGCCACTTTCTTGCGCGCTATCGGCCCGGAGCCATGGAAGGCGGCCTATGTCCAGCCGTCGCGCCGTCCCAAGGACGGCCGCTACGGGGAAAATCCCAACCGGCTACAGCATTACTATCAATATCAAGTCGCGCTCAAGCCATCCCCCGACAATATCCAGGATTTGTACCTGGACTCGCTGCGGGCGCTGGGCATCGACCCGACACGGCATGACATCCGCTTTGTCGAGGATGACTGGGAGTCCCCCACGCTAGGCGCTTGGGGGCTGGGCTGGGAAGTCTGGCTCAACGGCATGGAAGTGACCCAGTTTACCTATTTTCAGGAGGTCGGCAGCCTGCCCTGCAAGCCGGTGTTGGGGGAAATCACTTACGGCCTGGAGCGGTTGGCGATGTATTTGCAAGGCGTGGAAAACGTCTTCGACCTTCAGTGGACGGCAGGGCTGACTTACCGCGATGTCTATCATCAAAACGAAGTGGAGCAATCCCGTTACAATTTCGAGATGAGCAATACTCCCTGGTTATTCGAGCAATTCAACGGTTTCGAGGCGGAGGCCGCGCGCCTGCTGGCGGCGGGACTGGCGTTGCCGGGGTTCGAAATGGTGATGAAATGTTCCCACGTTTTCAATCTGCTCGACGCCCGCGGCGTGATTTCCGTCACCGAGCGCGCCGCCTATATCGGCCGGGTGCGCGCTCTGGCGCGGGAAGTCGCGCGTGCGTATTACGATGCGCGACGGCGGCTGGGTTTCCCGATGTGGGCGCTGAACCATCCCGGTTTGTCGGCGCGTTACGGTGAGGAATATACGGCGGCGGTTGCCGCCAGAACAGGGGAGGCGGCGGTATGACGGCGACCCTGCTGATCGAGTTGCGCACCGAGGAATTGCCGCCGAAATCGCTGAATGCGCTCGGCGGAAAATTCGCCGAAGCGGTGGTTGGCGCGCTCAAGGAACTTGGCTTCGCCGAACCGGCGGCAGTGGCGGAACCGTTCGCCACCCCTCGCCGTCTGGCGGTGCGTATTCCGCAGATTCTGGGCTGCCAGCCGGCGCAGGAAATGATTCGCCGCGGGCCGTCGGTAGCCGCCGGGCTGGATGCCGAAGGACAGCCGACCCAGGCGCTGCTAGGCTTCGCCCGTTCCTGCGGGGCCGAGATCGACCAGTTGGCGCAAGTACACGACGGCAAGCAACTGTGCTTCGCTTTCCAGCGCGTCAAAGCGGGCGAACCGCTGGCGGCGCATCTCGCTGGGATAGTGGAGAAAGCGCTGAAAAAACTGCCCGCGGCTAAATTCATGCGCTGGGGCGACAACGAGACATTGTTTATCCGGCCGGTGCATGGGCTGGTGATGCTCCACGGCGATCAGGTGGTGCCGGGGACGGTGCTTGGGCTGGCCAGCGGCAACCGCACCCAGGGTCACCGTTTCTTGGGAGACGGTCAGATCACGCTGGCGCATGCCGACGATTATGAAACGCAATTGTCCGACGCCGGTTATGTGGTGGCGAGCTTCCGCAAACGTCGCGCCGAGATCGCGGCCCAACTCCAACAGGCCGCCGCTGGCGCGCAATTGGCGGGAGGCGGAACATTGGACACGCTGTTGGATGAAGTGACCGCGTTGGTGGAATATCCCGTGGTTTACGCGGGTCGCTTCAGCGAGGACTTTCTCGGCGTTCCTCAGGAATGCCTGATGCTGTCGATGAAACAACATCAGAAATATTTCGCGTTGCTGGATGCCGGCGGTCGGCTGTTGCCGCGTTTTCTGGTGGTGAGCAACCTGAAGACCGAGAACCCGGAAGATATTATCCATGGCAACGAACGGGTGTTGCGGGCGCGATTGTCCGACGCCGCCTTCTTTTTCGAGCAAGACAAGAAAACGTCGCTCGGCGACCGGACGCCGCAGCTGGGCGATGTCGTCTACCATAACAAGCTCGGCAGCCAGCTCGAACGGGTGGCGCGATTACGCAAACTGGCGGCCGCTATCGCCGGGCAACTCGGCGCCGACGCGGCGTTTGCCGACCGCGCCGCGCAATTGTGCAAAGCCGACCTGCTCACCGGCATGGTGGGCGAGTTTCCCGAACTGCAAGGCGTCATGGGCCGATACTATGCGTTGGCGGACGGCGAGGATGACACCGTGGCCGACGCGATCGCGGATCATTATTGCCCGCGTTTCGCCGGTGGCGCGCTGCCGCGCAGCAATGTCGGCGCCAGTGCCGCCCTCGCCGACAAATTGGATAGCTTGGTGGGAATCTACGGGATCGGCCTGACGCCGAGCGGCGACAAGGACCCCTTCGGACTGCGCCGCCACGCCCTGGGCGTATTGCGTATGTTGGGCGAGATGCGGCTGCCGCTGGATTTAGCGCAACTGCTGCAAATGGCGCGGGGTTTTTTCCCCGCCGACGTATTGTCCGATAGCGTCGCCTTGGATGTTCACCGCTTTATACTGGAGCGTCTCAAGAACCACCTGCGGGAGCAAGGATTCGCGGCGGATGAGATAGACGCCGTGGTCACGGGAGAATTAGCCCGCATCGACCGGGTATTGCCACGACTGGAGGCCGTGCGGGAATTTCGCCAGTTGCCAGAGGCCGAGGCGCTGGCGGTGGCCAATAAGCGGATACAGAATCTGTTGAAGAAAGCTGGGATGCCATCCGCCGCTCCGGATCCGGCGTTGATGGAGGCGGCGGCGGAAAAAGCGCTGTTCGAGGCGATGAACGAGATTGCGCCGCAAGTCACCTCTCTAGTGGAAAACCAGGACTATACTGAAGCATTGTCTCGTTTGGCGGGGTTGCGCCGGCAGGTCGATGACTTTTTCGAGCAAGTGCTGGTGATGGTGGACGAGCCGCTGTTACGTGCTAACCGCTTGGGGTTGCTGGGGCGTCTGGGGGAGGTGATGAACCGGGTGGCGGATATTTCGCGTCTTGTCGCTTGACGGTCATCCAGCGGCGATGAGGATGAAATGAAACTGGTGATTTTAGACCGTGACGGCGTCATCAATTACGACAGCGATCAATTCATCAAGAGCCCGGCGGAATGGCGTCCCATCCCAGGGAGCCCGGAGGCGATCGCGTTGTTGAATCAGGCTGGTTTTCGCGTGGTGCTGGCGACCAACCAGTCGGGGATCGGCCGCGGCTTGCTGGATATGGCGACGCTTAACGAGATTCACGACAAAATGTTCAAGGCGCTGGGCCAAGCGGGTGCGCGCATCGACGCTTTCTTCTATTGCCCCCACCAGGCCGACGCCCAATGCGATTGCCGTAAGCCAAAGCCGGGCATGCTGGAGGAGATCGGGCGGCGTTTTCATACCTCCCTTACGGCGGTTCCTTGTGTCGGCGATTCCTTGCGCGACCTGCAAGCCGCCGCGAAAGCCGGCGGTCAGCCGCTGCTGGTGCGCACCGGAAAAGGGGGAAAGACCGAAGCCGCCGGCGGATTGCCTGAGAACACGCTGGTTTTCGAGAACCTGGCGGATGCGGCGCGATACTTAGTTTCCCGCTCATGAGTCGATTCTTGCGTTCTGCGCTTTTTCTTGCGGGGATGGTGCTTTTTACCGTGGTGTACTTCTTCGTCGCCTTGCTCACACTCCCGTTTAACCTAAAAATCCGTTACTACGTCGTCGCTAGGATCTGGTCGCGGGCCATGCTGGGTTGGCTGCGGCTGACTTGCGGCGTGAAATACCGGGTGATCGGCTGGGAAAATGTCCCGGCGACGCCGGTCGTGGTGTTATCCAAGCACCAATCGGCATGGGAAACACTGGCGTTTCAAAGCATTTTCCCCCCGCTGGCGTGGGTCTTGAAGCGCGAGCTATTGCGTATCCCGATTTTTGGCTGGGCGCTTGCCGTTGTCGGCCCTATCGCGATCGACCGTGGCAGCGGGCGCGAGGCGCTGAGACAAATGGTGGCGCAAGGCAAGGCACGGTTGGCCAAGGGGATTTGGGTCGTGGTGTTTCCCGAGGGCACCCGGGTGAATCCCGGCGAGAAGGGTAAATACAATATCGGCGGTGCGTGGCTCGCCACCCACGCTGGCGTGCCGGTGCTGCCGATCGCCCACAATGCGGGAACGTTTTGGGGGCGCAATGCATTCCTTAAATACCCCGGCACTATTACCCTGAGTATTGGCAAACCGATCGATGGTACGGGGATGAAGGCCGATGAACTGAATGGCCGAGTGGAACACTGGATTGAAGCGGAGATGGCGCGTATTAACGGGCGGCGGAGCAAGGGCGCGTGACACTGCGGAACCGCCTGTGGCCAAGTGTGGCGCCGGGAATACTTCGTGAAATCCGTGCGATTCGTCTCGCTGGCCAAGAGGTGCGCTATTGCCTCAAACGCAGCGCCAAGCGCCGCACGATCGCCCTGCAAATCGGCGGGGACGGGCTGGAGGTCAGGGCGCCGTTTCGCGTGGGCGAGCGGCAGCTGGACGCCGTGCTGCGCGAGAAATCCCAGTGGGTGTTGGACAAATTGCGCCAAGCGGAGGCCAATAAGCCGCCACCGGTGAGCTGGGTGGCGGGAGCCGCGCTGCCGCTACGGGGCGAGGTTGTTTTTCTCCACTTGCAGCGTGGCAGGTGCGCGGCCGTATTGCGGGAAAATCAACTGCAATTAACGTTGCCTGATCCCGGCGACACCGCCGCCGCGCGCGCGGCGGCGCTTCAATGGTACCGTGGCGAAGCGCTGGCCGATTTTCTGCGCCGGACGCGCTGCTTCGCACACCGGTTGGGCATGGCGCCGACGCGGGTCGCGTTGTCCGACGCCAGAACGCGCTGGGGGAGTTGCAACGCGACCGGCGCAGTGCGGCTCAATTGGCGGTTGATTAAAGCGCCGCCGTTTGTCATCGATTACGTGGTGGCCCACGAGCTGGCCCATTTAATCGAACGCAACCATTCACCGGCGTTTTGGCGGGTCGTGGCGCGCATTTGCCCCACCTACCGCGAGGCGCGTCACGACCTGCATCGTTCGGCGGCCGGCTATCACGCCTTCTAAACCGATGTTAGACTACACCAAGTTAAGGAGGTGTAATGAGTCTAAAATTCAATCTGGATGGTTTGAAGCATATATACTTAGAAGCTTTACAGCATTCAGATCCAACGCTGGCCTTTGAAATTATTCAAGGTCGAGGACGATTTGTCTTTATGATGTTTTTCTCAGAGGAGGATAAGGAGTCAAAAGATCGGTTGTTTGTTCAACTGCGAAATACTCAAGTCTTTCTAGAGTTAAAAGCCTATGGCAGCCACAGAAATGGTGATTTTTTCATTTATATAAAGGACGGCGACCAGGTAGCTATCATTAATGAGTTACAACTTGGACAAGATGGTCATCATTTTGACTTTAATGTTTTCTTAAAACGATTAAACCAGCAAATTCCGACTTCGCTTCCACTTCAATATAAGCTCGATAACATTAGGGAAGTTTGGCCTGAAGTACGCAATTATCTTAGTAAGGTCGTGGATCAAGCAGATAAAATTTTTCTAATGGGTATAAAGAAACTGCCAGAAGGGAAAAAACCTCAAGATAAGACTCTGAGGAAACTATATGTTTATACAAATGGTAGTGCTGATGTTATAACTAACCTAATAACAGCGCTAAAAGAAGCAAGAGTAACATTGGCGTGGACAAGTAATGAAAATGTGGCTGAGAAGAGTCTTGCAGAAATAATGGCGTTAATAAATGCCTAACACGGCGCTTAACAAGGACAATTTTTTCAATGCCCGTGTTTTTGCGCATTGAAAAAATCGCCTGTTAGCTTGGCGGTGTAGGTGCTTGCCGCCGCAATATGATCCCGGAGGCGCCCAGCCCGGGCCGGTATTGCGGATCGCACGGACCGATACAGCGCTCCGGCCAATCTACCGGAGTAGGAATGGCAGGGCGTGGCGCAGCAGCAGGTAAATCCCTTGGCTGGTTACGCTGAGTCCAACAATGACGAGCACCGCGATAACGATAATGCGGATAATGTCGCGCCGCGCGCGGGCTTGCCGCGTTTTCTCGTGAGTGGGGGCGGTTTGTTCATTTGGCATGGTGACTCCCTTCAGAAGGCGGCGGCTATCGGCCGGCGCTCGTAGCAATCGACAGGTCGGCGCGGAAAACGCGACGTTACCGCATCTTACGCCTTACCGGGCGGATGTTATGATAAGCCTTGTCCACCGGGAGAGAAAAGCGGATGACGGTTAAACGTGTGCTGATTACCGGTTGTTCCAGCGGTATCGGTTTATGCTTGGCGCAAGGACTGGCGGCGCGGGGGCACCGGGTATTCGCCACGGCGCGCAAGGCGGAAGACGTGGCGCTGCTAGAGAAACAAGGGCTGGAAAGCTTGCCGCTGGACTTGGCCGATTCGTCCTCTATCCGCCACGCGCTGGACGCGGTATTTTCCCGCACCGGCGGCGGGCTGGACGCGCTCATCAACAATGGAGCCTATGGTCAGCCGGGCGCGGTGGAGGATTTGCGGCGGGAAGTGTTGCGGGAGCAATTTGAAACCAACCTATTCGGTACTCACGAGTTGAGCATCCGGGTCATTCCCGCCATGCGCCGCCAGGGACACGGCCGAATTATCCAAATCAGCTCGGTGCTGGGACTGGTCGCGTTACCGTATCGCGGTGCTTACAATGCCAGTAAGTTCGCGCTGGAAGGGCTGAGCGACACCTTGCGCCTGGAGTTGCGCGGTAGTGGCATCCGCGTGTCGATGATCGAGCCGGGGCCGATTATCAGCCGTTTCCGCGTGAACGCGCATCTCGCCTACCAACAGAATATCGACGCCGCGCATAGCGCCCACCGCGAAACCTACGCCGCCATGGAGCGGCGGCTAACGCAGCCGGGCCCGGCCGCGCCGTTTACCTTGCCGCCCACGGCGGTGCTGGGAAAAGCGATCCACGCGCTGGAGCGGCGGCGGCCTAAAATTCGTTATTATGTGACGTTCCCTACTTACTTGTTTGCCGCCCTCAAGCGCTTGTTGCCACACAGCGCGTTGGATCGGGCATTGCTTCAGGTGTCCCGGAGGGAGAACCGCTGAATAGGCCGCGACGTCAAAACGCGCTATTATTTTCCTGATGCCGGAAAATGTAGAGGGAGTCGCGCATCGGCGATTTGGCGCATTTCAACCGCGGAGGGAACGATATGGTTAAAGGAAAAAGAACGGAATCGCATCGGGATAGAAAACTTCAGCGGCGCCACTTGATTTATTACTTGCGGGTATTCGAGCAGGATAGCGGGCGTTTAATCGGCCACCTCGTCGATCTCACGGCGGAAGGCATGATGCTGATTAGCGAGACAGCGCTGGCCACCGATAAGGTGTACGCCTTGCGGATGGAGTTGCCTGGCGAGGTTTTCGCGCATGAGCAGTTCGACTTTACCGCTCGCAGCGTTTGGTGTCGCCCGGATGTTAACCCCAAGTTTTTCGATATTGGGTTGACGCTGCTGAACGTGGAGGCGAGAGATATCACCTGTATCGAGGATTTGATGCAGCACTACGGTTTTAACGACTGATTGGTTATTGCCGGCCATTGGTTCCGGTAAGATGCGGCGTCAACGCCAGACGGCGGTTTAAAGCCGCCGGCGCGTGCCGGGTAGCTAGCCGGCTGGTGAAACCGGGGTGTTTTGAATTTCTTCCTCCACTAAATCGATCACCATCGTGTGCAGTTCCACATCAAACCACTCCCAAAATAGCTGGAGACTGCGATTGGCGGGCCATAGGGCCTGATCCGCCACCCACGAGGCAAGCTCCATCTCAAAGAGCGTCTCAAAACAGTCGTCGATGAAACGGACGCCGGCTTCCGGTTCGTCGAACGCAGGAATCAAGAACGTGGTGCAATCGCTTCGCAAGGCGTCCAGCGTGAGATGGTCGATGTCCTCGCCGCAGGCAGGAGACAACCAGTCAAAAAACGGTGCCTTGGGGCGGATAATGGCGAGAGAACGGTTGACTTCGTACATAGCGGTTCCTTGGATGGCGGATCGGTTCAGTATTCCACGGGCAACGGGTCGAGGCTGCGCCACAAATACCATGTGGCTACGGAGCGCCATGGTTGCCAGCATTCGGCGATTTCGCGTATTTTTAACTTGCTGATGGGCTGTCCCGCAGAGTAATGATTGCTCATCGCCCGCTGGAGGCCGATGTCGTCCAGTGGCAGAATATTGGGCCGCAGCAGGCTGAAGATGAGAAACATCTCCGCGGTCCAGCGGCCGATACCGCGCACACCGGTCAGTTCCTGGATGACTGTCTCGTCGTCCAGCGTGCGCCAGCGTGCCGGCTGTAATGCGCCGTCCAGAAAATGCCGCGCCAAGTCTTGCAGATACTCGATTTTACGGCGCGATAGGCCACAGCCTTGCAGTGTCTCGGGGGTTGCGTCGTGCAGCGTTTGGGGCGCTACCTGGGGAACGGCGGTCGTCAGTTTTCGCCACACGCTGTCGGCGGCTTTAACCGAAATTTGCTGGCCGACGATGGAACGTACCAAGGTGCTGAACGGGTCGCCGCGGCTTCTTAGGCCGATGTGGCGGTATTGCTGGATCAGCCGCCGCAGCATCGGGTCGGCGGCGGCAAGCTCCGTGGTGGCCTGGGACCAGTAGTCTGGGATCATAGAGAAAGGAAAAAGGATGAATCGGCCGCCTCCGGCTGACAATCGCCGGGTTCCGGCGGATTAAGCCGCTTGGACGGGAATGTGGGTGCGCTGCTCGGTAATGCGATTGTGTTCGTTAACATAGACGAGCCGGGGCGCGAATTTCTGCAACTCCAGTTCATTGTAGAGCGCATAAGTGGCAATGATGACAATATCGCCTGGGCTGGCTTGATGAGCGGCCGCGCCATTGACCGAAATGACGCCGGAATCGCGTTCCGCGCGGATGGCGTAGGTGGTGAACCGCGCGCCATTGGTTACGTTGTAAATCTCTATTTGCTGGTATTCGCGGATGTCCGCGGCGTCCAGCAGCGTCTCGTCAATGGCGCACGAACCTTCGTAATGCAGTTCGGCCCGCGTGACCTGGGCGCGATGCAGCTTCGATTTGAGCATGGTTCTTTGCATGGGCGGCGCGCTTCCAACCGTAAAAATGGGGTGTCTATTATAAGATGCTCGGCGGATCGAGACAAATTTCTCGATTGTCGATTAGCCGGGTCGTGCCCAGGCGGGCGGCGGCCAGCGCGACCAAGCGGCGCTCTTGCGGCGCGGCGGCGCGCAGAGTGTCGGCGGCGCGCAGGGACACGTATTCTACTTGCCAGCCGCGCGCCGCTAATTGCGCCGCTGTTGCCGCCTCGACGGCGGCATAATCGCGGCGGCCAGCGTCGAGCCAGCGGTGGATCTGGAGAAGCGCTTGATACAGTTGCGGGGCTTCCACCCGTTCGGCGGCGCTCAGATAGTGATTGCGCGAACTGAGCGCGAGGCCGTCGGCGGCGCGTACCGTTTCTCCGGCGGTGACGCGTAACGGTAAATTTAATTGGCGCGCCATCATGCGAAGGAGATGCAGTTGTTGATAATCTTTTTTGCCGAACACCACCGTTTGCGGCCGCACCAGGTTGAGAAATTTGAGTACCACCGTCGCCACGCCGCGGAAATGCGTGGGGCGGGAAGCGCCGCACAGTTCGCTGGCGACCGGCGGCAGCTCGACAAAGATCTCCTGCGGTTCGGGATAGAGGTGCGCCGTGTCGGGAGCGAACACCACGTCGGCGAGGGATCCCAGCCGTTCGCAATCCGCCGCCAGCGTGCGGGGGTAGTGCACGAAATCTTCCGCCGGCCCGAATTGCAGGGGGTTGACAAAAATGCTGACCACGACGCAAGCGGCTTGCTGGCGGGCAAGCCGCACCAACGCCAAGTGTCCGTCATGCAGGTTGCCCATGGTCGGAACGAGGGCGATGCTGGACTCGCCGTCGAGCCGCTGACGCAACGCGTCGATGCGATGAATCGGTGGGTTCACGCGTAGCAATGCGCCGGGGCCGGGAACGCGCCGCTTTTTACCTCGCGCACGTAGTTTTCCAGAGCGGTGGAAAGATTGTCCGCACCGGTCATAAAATTTTTGACGAACTTAGCGGTTCTGCCAGGATAAATCCCTAGCATATCGTATAGCACCAGCACTTGGCCCGAACAGCCGGGGCCGGCGCCGATCCCGATGGTCGGGATGGAGACTTGCGCAGTGACCGCTTCGCCGAGGTGGGCGGGAATCGCCTCGAGCACCAGCATCTCGACGCCGGCTTGTTCCAGCGCAACGGCCTCTTTCAGGAGGCGCTGCGCGCTTTCCTCGCTTTTTCCTTGCACCCGGTAGCCCCCCAGCTGGTTGACCGACTGGGGCAGCAGGCCGAGATGACCGCAGACCGGAATGCCGCGCCGGGTCAGAAACTCGACGGTTTCCAACAACACACTGCCGCCTTCCAGCTTGACCATGTGCGCGCCGGCGGCCATCAGGCGTGCGGCGTTGCGCAAGGCTTGCTGCGGACTTTCTTGGTAGGTGCCGAACGCCATGTCGCCGATAATGAAGGCTTGCGAGGCGCCGCGGGCCACACAGGCCACATGGTATTCCATGTCCCGCTGGGTGACGGGCAGGGTGGAGCCGTGGCCTTGGAGCACCCAGCCGAGGGTGTCCCCCACGAGCAGTACCTCGACCCCGGCGTTTTCCATCAGGGTGGCGAAACTGGCGTCGTAACAAGTCAATACGGCAATTTTGTCGCCGTCCCGCACCTGTTTTTTTAGAGAGCTTAGCGTAATGGTCATGGTTCCTCCGTGCCGCGCCCAGGGCTTAGCCCAGATTAAAAAATTCCCGTCCGCCGCGCATGTCGCGGATGCGCGCGACGAGTAAGTCAAAGTCCTTTTCCCGCTCGACGATGTTGAGATGCTCGTTGTTGACGGTGAGCAGCGGGGCATGGTCGTAGTGATAGAAAAAGTCGCTATAGCTGCGCGCCAGCCGCGCCAGATAGGCTTCGCTCATATCGGCCTCGTAACGGATGCCGCGCCGCCGCACCCGCTCATACAGCACTTCCGGCGGCGCCTGGAGATAGATGACCAAATCTGGGATCGGCGCTTGGGGCTGTAAGTGGTGGTAGATTTGCTGGTACAGGTTGAATTCTTCGTCGCTGAGGTTCAGCCGGGCGAACAAGGGATCCTTGTCGAGAAAGAAGTCGGCTACCGTCGCCGACTGGCCGAATAAATCCAGTTGTTTGAGATCCTGCACTTGGTTGATGCGCTGGAACAGGAAAAATAGCTGGGTGGATAAGGCATGACGCCGTATATCCTGATAGAACTTCGACAGAAAGGGGTTGGCCTCGGCATGTTCCAGCAGCAGACTGACTTGAAAGCGCTCGGCTAATTGCCGCGCCAGCGTGGTTTTTCCCGTGCCGATAGGGCCTTCGACGACGAGGTAACGGTATTTTCCGAACAACATGGCGATGGAATCCTAGGCGGCCAGCCGTTCTACCGGCTGGCCGGCACAGGCGGCTAGAAACGCGGTGGCCGGGCCATGGCCGGGAATGACGCAATTCGGGGCGATTTCCAGCAGCGGAAAAAGAACAAAAGCCCGCTCCCGCATCCGCGGATGCGGGAGCATGAGCGCGTGTTCCTCGCAAGTGTGGTGCGCATAGAGCAGGATATCCAGATCCAAGGTGCGCGGCGCGTTGCGGAAATAACGCGTGCGTCCGTTGCGTTCCTCGATAGCCTGTAAGGCATCGAGCAGCGGACGGGGAGGCAAGCCGGTTTCAATTTCCGCCACCGCGTTGATGAAGTCCGGTTGCGCCAGATAGCCGACCGGTGCGCTGCGGTAAAGCGAAGAGCGGGCGGTCAGCCGGGTATGGGGCAGCGCGGTCAGTTCGTGGAATGCGTGCAACACTTGTGTTTGCGGGTTTCCCACATTACTGCCCAGACCAATATAGACCCGGTTTTTGACGATTGAATGCGTCATCGCGGTTTTAGGAGATCTCGGCGTTATCCGTCGCCGGTTCGACGGTGCGTTTACGCCGACGCCGGCGGCGTTTCGGTGCGCTGCCAGCGGCGAGTAGCATGGTCTTGCGCGCTTCGTCGTCTGCGTGTTGAAAGTCTTCCCACCATTGGCCGATTTCCGCGTCCGATTCTCCACTCTCGCAGCGTAACAGCAAAAAATCGAAACCGGCGCGAAACCGGGGGTTTTCCAGCAGACGGAAAGGACGGACGCCGGCGCGGAATAGAAAGCGCGGCTGCAACCCCCATATTTCCTTCATCATGGCGTCGTAGCGGCGGGGGATGACCAGTTTCCGTCCTTGCGCCGTGAGCACGTCGTCCATGGCCCGGTAGAGGGCGGGGAAGGTGTTCATCCCTTCCGCCTCTAGCCGTTGCCACACGGTGAGGACTTCATGCCATAGCAAGGTCGCCAGCAGAAAGGCGGGCGATACCGGCTTGCCTTGGGCAATGCGCTGATCGGTGTTTTTTAACGCCAGGGTGACAAAGCGTTCCCCGGCGGGTTGTTCCAGAATAGTGTCCAACAAGGGTAACAGGCCGTGGTGCAGCCCTTCCGCGCGGAGCTGATGAACGCCGCGCAGCGCATGGCCGGAAAGCAGCAGCTTGAGCATTTCGTCGAATAGCCGGGATTCCGGTACGTGCTGGAGCAGCGGCCCCAGTTTGGCGGTGGGCGCGCGGGTGGCGGCGTCGATGTGAAAATCCAGCCGCGCCGCGAAGCGCGCCGCGCGCAGCATCCGCACCGGGTCTTCGCGGTAGCGTTGTTCCGCATCGCCGATCATGCGCAACACTTGCTTGCGGATATCGCTGACGCCATCGTGGTAATCCAAAATTTCTTCCCGGCCGGGATCGTAGTACAAGGCGTTGGCGGTAAAGTCACGCCGCGCGGCATCCTCGCTTTGACTGCCGAAAACATTATCGCGCACTAGGCGGCCGGTATCGTCGGTGTGGCGTTCTCCCTGGCCGCCATGATTGGCGGTGCCGCGGAAGGTGGAAACCTCGATGGTTTCCCGGCCGCATAGCACATGCACGAGTTGAAAGCGGCGGCCAATCAGGCGCGCCCGGCGGAATAGCGCCTGCACTTCCGCGGGCGTGGCGTTGGTCGCGACATCGAAATCCTTGGGCGGGCGTCCCATCAGCAGGTCGCGTACCGCGCCGCCGACGACAAAGGCGGCGTATCCCGCCCGCTGCAAGGTTTCGGTGGTTTTTAAAGCGCACGGCGACAGTTGGTCGCGAGAAAGGCCGTGGGCGGCGAGGGGGATGATACGGGGTTTGCCGTTCGCTCGCCCGATGGTGGATTTGAGTACGCGGCGGAGCAGTTTCCTGATCATTGGCGAATCACTGGGTGCGGCAAAGGCCGCTGGCTGTGTCGGAATCGGGTTTTATCATGAGGTGCGGTGCGGGCAAATTCCTAGCTTACACGGGTTAAGGATGATCCTGCCGACCAGCGTCGCCGGGGATATAAAACCGCCCCGCCGCCGTGACCGCCTCTTCCATGCCACACTGGTAAAGCGCTTCCAGATTGGGCTGAGTCAGCAGTTGCGATGTGCCGCCGGTCAATGCATTGCCGTCATCATACAATAACAACGCATGATCGCAAAAACGGCTGGCCGATAACAAATCATGCAGCACCATGACGACGGTTTTTCCTTGTCGCGTTGCTAATTGCCGGAACAGCCGCAGGATGGCGAGCTGGTGGCCGAGGTCGAGGGCATGCAGCGGCTCATCGAGGAAATAGATGTCGGGGGCCTGAGCGAGCACCATGGCGATGCGTACCCGTTGCCGTTCGCCGCCCGACAAGGTGGCGAACGACTGATCGGCGGCGCGCGCCATATCCGTTTGCGTCAGCGCGTCCATGGCGAGCGGCGGGTCGGCGGCATGCAACCGCTGCAAACCATAGGCGTGGGGAAACCGGCCCAGCAGCGCGTACTCTTTCGCCGTTCCCCAGAAAACATGAGGCTCCTCCTGAAGCAACACACCGATACGTTGCGCGGCTTGTCGCCGGGGTACACTGGCGAGCGGTCGATCGTCGAGCCATACCGTTCCCGCAGCGGGCCGCGTCAGACCGCTCAAGGCATGGAGCAAAGTGGTTTTGCCGCTGCCGTTGCGTCCGAGCACGCACCAGCATTGGCCAGGGCGCAGCGTCAGGCTGAGGTCGCGGCACAGCGTCTTGCCGGGAACCTCCAGCCACAGGCGCCGGGCGTTGAGCGTCATGGCCGGCGCGATAGCAAAAACAGCAGCAGCGGCACGCCCAACAAGGCGGTGACGACGCCAACGGGTAGTTGCTGGGGCGCGGCAAGTGTGCGTGCAGCGGTGTCCGCCAGTGTGAGGAACGCGCCGCCCGCGAGCAGCGACAGCGGCAACAGACGGCGGTGGCTGGTTGCACCGAGCAAGCGCAGCAGATGGGGAACAATCAAGCCGACGAAGCCGATGGCGCCTCCTTCGGTGACCGCCATTGCCGTGGCCGCCGACGCAATAAAATAAATCCCGTACTGCAACGGCTGTACCGCGACGCCTAGCGATCGCGCTTTCAGTTCACCGGCGGCGAGGGCGTCCAGGCTATCGGCGCGCCAAGCTGCCAGCAGCCAAGCCGCCAGCAGTACGGCGAGCGCGGTAAAGGGATGGCTGGCTCGGGATAGATCGCCCATCAGCCAGAACAACATGCCGTGTAGTTCCGCCGCCGGAGCGACCGATAGCAGCAGACTGATGAACGCGCCGAAGCCTGCCGACAGAACGACGCCGGTCAGCAATACCCGGTAAGCGTTCCATTCGCCGCCGCCATGACTGAGGGCGAGCAGCAACGCGATACTGGCGACCGCGCCGCCAAGGGCGGCGAGATGGATAACGGCGAGTGATAGCCCGAGCAAGGTGGCGCTCAGCACGCCCAAGGATGCGCCGCCGGAAATGCCGAGAATATACGGTTCGGCCAGCGGATTGCGCAGCAGCACCTGCAATAACACGCCGGAGAGCGCCAGCAAGCCGCCGCAGGCAAATGCCGCGAGGGCGCGCGGCAGCCGCAGCCGCCAAATAATTTCTTCCGCGACGGGGGAGGGCGGATGGCCGGCCACGGTGTGAAAAATGGCGCCAAGTCCCAAATCCACGCTGCCGCTGGTGAGCGCCACCACCAAGCTGGCGGCCGCCGCGAGCGACAAGCATAGCGGCAGGGCTAAACGCGTCAAGGCGCTGCGCCGTTTAGCGGAGGCTGATAATGGGCCAGCCGTGATGTTCGGCATGGGTGCGTAGGGTTGCGTCGGGATCGGTTGCCACGGGATGCGTGACTTGGGATAGCAACGGTAAATCGTTGAGGGAGTCGCTATAAAACCAGCTTTCGGCGATATCGTCCCGGCGATGCCCGAGGGCGTGCAGCCAGTTTTCCAGCCGCGTGATTTTTCCCTCGCGGAAGCAGGGTTCCCCCGCCGCCCGGCCGGTGAACTCGCCGTCGCGGGTTTCGGGCTCGGTGGCGATTAAATGGGGCACCGCCAGTTCATGGGCGATGGGGCCGGTGACGAACCGGTTGGTGGCGGTAATAATCGCCGTTAAGTGTGCGTCGCCGGTATGGCGAGCGATGAGCGCGCGTCCCCTGGGGAGGATCATGGGCAGAATTTTTTCCCGCATGAATTGCGCATGCCACGCTTCCAGTTGGCGGCGCGGGTGGCGCGCCAGAGGATGCAGCTGAAAATCCAGAAATGCGTGGATGTCCAGGGTGCCGGCCCGGTACTGGTCATAGAATTCCTGGTTGCGAGCTTCATAGATTTCTCGGTCGAGCACGCCGCGCTCGATGAGAAATTGCGCCCATTCAAAATCACTGTCTCCGCCGAGCAGGGTATTGTCAAGATCGAACAAGGCAAGGCGTAAGGTATTGCTTTTCATGGGAAACGTAAAGGCCACGCTGCAGGACGGGTTAAAAGTAACTGAGTATAGCGTAAAATTCCGTCATGGATTTAACCGACGCGCTCTTTTCCCCTGCCTGGCTATGGAGCGGCCATGTGGTCTTTGCGCTCGTGACATTGGGTATTATCCGCCACGCGCCGTGGCGGCGGTTGACGGACAATGCCACGCAGCAGGTATGGTTCGGCGCGTGCGTGGTGCTGATGGGATTGTGGAGTATCAAAGCCGGCATTAAGCCGGGGCTCGATTTTCACTTGCTCGGGGCGACCGCGCTGAGCCTCATGTTTGGTCCGGAGCTGGCCATTGCGGCGGTGGCCGTGGTTCTGTTGATGGTCACGGCGTTTGGCATTGGCGGCTGGCAGAGTTTTTCCCTCAACATGCTGTGTATGGGCGTGGTGCCGGTGGCGGTCAGCCGGGCGATTTACCGCGTGGTGGACGGTAAGCTGCCCAATCATTTCTTTGTGTATATTTTTCTTAACGCCTTTATCGGCGGCGGGATAGCGATCGTCTCCAGCGGTTTGGCGGCCACCGCGCTACTCTGGGCAAGTGGCGGTTACAGCGGCGATTATCTCGCCCATCAATATTTGCCTTACTATCTATTGATGGCGTGGTCGGAAGCATTGACCACTGGCATGGCCATGACCCTCATGGTTGTTTACCGTCCCCAGTGGGTGGCTACCTTCGATGATGCGCGCTACATCCATCACAAGTAAAAAAAAAGGAGCGCCATTGCGGTCGCTCCTTAAGAGGGGGACTGGTTGCGAAGGCGTTACACGCAGCCGGTTGGCTTGGGTAGCCCGGCGATACGGCAGGCCTGCTTGGCGGGGCCGTAGGGGAACAAACGGTACAGATAGTTGCTGTCGCCTTTCTCCTTGCCGTATTCCTTGGTAAACGCCTTTTGCAATTGACGGATGTTGGGCACGGTGCCGGTTTCGGTATAGCCCTTACGCAGGAAGTTAATCACTTCCCAATGGTTTTCGGTTAACACCATATTTTCTTTTTGGGCGATCGCGTTGGCGAGCGCTTCGGACCAGTCATTGAGATCGTTCAAATAACCTTCCGCGTCCGTGTGGATCTCGTTGCCGTTGATAACGAACGCCATGGATTCCTCCCGTATTCCCGGGTGCCTGTATACTATATCAAATTAGTCAGGCGACTTAGATTCAGTATAGTATAAAGACAAACTAAAATAGTCAACAAAAAGCGGTATTTTTTTCCGTCCAGAGAAGGAATCCGGTCAGGTTATAATAACGAGGGTATTTACCGGTTGCCCTGTCCTTGCACCATGTCGTTGAATAGTTCCCAATGGATGACCCAGCTTGATCGCTGCATGCTGCGCGACCGCCGCCGCCTGACGCAGCGGTGCCGCCGCGCGGCGGCGGCCACGCCCGCCGAACTGGAAAAATTGATGGCGGCTATTGCCCACTCCCAGTCGGAAGCCGAGCGCCGCTTGGCGGGCTTGCCACAGCCGTCGTTCTCCGAGGCGTTGCCGGTCAATGCGCGGCGCGGCGAAATCCGGCAAGCGATTGCGCGCCATCCAGTGGTTATCGTGTGCGGCGCCACCGGTTCGGGTAAAACGACCCAATTGCCGAAAATTTGCCTAGAACTCAAGCGCGGCGTGCGGGGGATGATCGGCCACACTCAGCCGCGGCGCATCGCCGCCCGCAACGTAGCGGCGCGGGTGGCGACGGAATTAGGTGCGCCGCTGGGTCAGGCCGTGGGTTATAAGGTGCGGTTTGGCGACCATGCCGGCCCGCAAACCTATCTCAAACTAATGACCGATGGCATTTTGTTAGCAGAGACGCTGGGAGACCGCGATCTTGACGCTTACGACACGTTGATTATCGACGAGGCGCATGAGCGCAGTCTCAATATCGATTTTCTCCTCGGCTACCTCAGACAATTGCTACCGCGCCGCCCCGATTTAAAAATCATTATTACCTCGGCCACCATCGATGCCGCCCGTTTCTCCAGTCACTTTAACCACGCGCCGGTTATCGAAGTCTCCGGCCGCGCTTATCCGGTGGATATTCGCTATCGCCCGTTTCAAGGCGAGGACGACGAAACCCGCGAACGCCAGCGCGCCCAGGAAATTCTCGACGCCACCGACGAGTTAGCGGCCCAAGGGGGCGGTGACATGCTGGTTTTTTTGCCCGGTGAGCGTGAAATTCGCGACACTGCGGAGATGCTGCGTAAGCACCATCCGCCGGCGACCGAAATCTTGCCGCTCTATGCCCGCCAATCGGCGGTGGAACAAGCCCGGATTTTCCAGCCCGGCGGACGGCGGCGCATCGTGCTGGCGACCAACGTGGCGGAAACCTCGCTCACCGTTCCCGGCATCCGTTACGTCATCGATCCCGGTGTCGCTCGAATCAATCGCTATAGCTATCGGAATAAAGTCATTCAGCTCCAGGTGGAGAAGATCTCCCAGGCCTCCGCCAATCAACGCGCCGGACGCTGCGGCCGGGTGATGAGCGGTATCTGCGTGCGTCTCTACGACGAACAAGACTTTCAAGGGCGTCCCGCCTTCACCGACCCGGAAATTCTGCGCACTTCCCTGGCTGCCGTTATCCTGCAAATGAAAGCCTTGCGTTTGGGGCAGGTGGAGGATTTCCCCTTTATCGATCCGCCGGCGCCACGCATGGTGAGCGATGGGTATCAACTGTTGGCGGAGCTTGGTGCGGTGGACGAGGAACGCAACTTGACCGCCATCGGCGTGCAACTGGCGAAGTTGCCGGTCGATCCCCGGATCGGCCGCATGATCCTGGCGGCGAAAGCGGCGCATTGCTTGAGTGAGGTGCTGATTATCGCCGCCGCCTTATCGGTGCAGGACCCTCGCGCTCGCCCATTGGATAGACAAGCGGCGGCCGATCAGGCGCACCGCCGTTTCCGCGACGAACGCTCCGACTTCCTCGGCTATCTCAACCTATGGCGTTTTTTCGAGGAAATCGTGCGCCATAAAAAATCCAATCGTCAGCTCGCTCAGGAATGCCGGGCGAATTTCTTGTCTTCCCTACGTCTGCGCGAGTGGCGCGAAGTCTACCAACAACTTCATGCCGTGGTGAGCGAAATGGGGATGCGCCCCAACCAGCAACCCGCCAGCTATGATGAAATTCACCGCGCCTTGCTCGCCGGCCTATTGGGCAATATCGGATTGAAGAGCGACAAGGGGGACGCCTATGCCGGGGCGAGGGGCATCCAATTCGCCTTGTTTCCCGCTTCCGCGTTGAAAAAGAAACGGCCCAAGTGGGTGATGGCCGCCGAGTTGGTAGAGACGACCCGGCTCTATGGTCGCTGTTTGGCGGAGATTGCGCCGGAATGGGTGGAGCAGGCTGCCGCGCCGCTGTGCCGCCGCCACTATTTCGATCCCCACTGGGAGAGAAAGGCGGCGCGCGTGGGCGCTTTCGAGCGGGTAACCTTGTACGGTTTGCCGCTCAATTCCCGGCGGCGGGTGCACTATGGGCCGATCAACCCGCGCGAGGCGCGGGAAATCTTCATCCGCGACGCCCTGGTCGCGGGGGAATTCGACACGCGCGGTACGTTTTTCCAACACAACCGGCGGCTGGTGGCGGAAATCGAGGAGTTAGAGCACAAATCTCGTCGCCAGGACGTCCTGGCCGACGAACCGTGCCGGATCGCATTCTACGATGCCCGTATTCCGGTGGATATCCACAATGGCGCGGCATTCGAACAATGGCGGCGGCAAGCGGAAAAACAAAATCCCCGGCTACTGTTTATGACGCGCGATGATCTGATGCGTCACGGCGCGGAAAATGTGACCGAGGTATTATTTCCCGAAACCTTCCCGGTGGGGGAAACGCATTGTGCGCTGAGTTATCGTTTTGAACCGGGCCATCCGTTGGACGGCATGACCCTCGCCGTGCCGTTGCACCTGCTGAATAAAATCGACGAAGCGCGGTGCACTTGGCTGGCGCCTGGAATGATCCGGGAGAAAATGACTGCCTTGCTGAAGGGATTACCTAAGTCGTTACGGCGGCGGTGCGTGCCGCTGCCGGCATTCGTGACTGCCGCGCTGGACGCGCTGACGCCGAGGGAACGTCCCTTGACCGATGCCTTGGCCGATTTCGTCCGTCAACGCACGGGAGACGCCGTGCCGCCAACGGCGTGGGATGCCGCCGCCTTGCCTGCGCATCTGGAGATGAATTTCCGGGTCATGGGCGATAACGCGCAAGAGTTGGCCACCGGTCGCGATCTGGCCGAACTGCGGCAAAGATTTGGGCAGGCGGCGCGGATGACGTTCGCGCACGGGCCGGAAACGGCATTCGAACGCCACGGCGTAACCCAATGGGATTTCGGCGATTTACCGGAAACGCTAGCGGTCACGCGCGGCGGGACGAAAGTGACCGCTTATCCGGCGCTGGCGGAGCGGGGCGAATCGGTATCGCTCGTGTTATTGGATACGCCCGCGGCGGCGGCGCGGGAAATGCGCGCCGGCGTGCGGCGCTTGTTGTGGCTGTCCTTGAAGGCGCAAAGGAAACCATGGGAGAAACATTTGCCAAACTTCACCCCAATGGCGTTTCAGGCGCGGAATGCGATGACCACGGACGAACTACGGGAAGATCTGCTGACCTGTATTGCCGACCGGGCTTTTGTCGGGGAGGAAACGCCGCCGCGCACCGCCGCGGCGTTCGCCCAGCAGCAACAGCGCGCCCGCGCCCGGTTGCCCACTGTCACGGACGCCGCTTGTCAACTGGCGGCGGTCATTTTGGCCGATTACCAAGCGATTCAGACGAAGCTGTCCGCCAAATTGCCGCCGCCGCTGGCGCAGGATATCCAGGAACAAATCGGCCATTTGGTTTTTCGGGGATTCCTGACGTCAACGCCGTGGGCGTTCCTTCAGCACGTGCCCCGTTACTTGAAAGCCGTACTGAAACGCATCGAGAAATATCCCGGCAACGCCGAGCGGGATGCTCGCCATGTCGCCGATATCAAGGTCTTGTGGCGGCGTTGCCAGGAGCGGCGGGAAAATTATCGCCAGTCCGGCATCGGCGATCCAGCATTGGAGACCTTTCGCTGGCAAATCGAGGAACTGCGGGTATCGCTGTTCGCGCAGGAGCTGCGCATCCCCTATCCGGTGTCGGTCAAGCGATTGCAGAAAGCGTGGGAGGCGATGAAACCCTAGGTGGACGGCTGCTGCTTCGATTGCAGTAGAACCTAGGCGTTAGTCGCCCACGTTTCCGCTCCCAAAAAGAACCCGGCATGTCCGCCGGGTGCCTAGGAAACGGTTTTAAACCGGTGAATAGCGGTGTTTATGTCGTGGTGTTGATAATCGTGCCCACGGTTTGACCGCTGGTGTTAGTGGTCGGCTTGGTGGCTGCCGCGGTAGCGGTCGCGGTCGCGGTCGCGCCATCGTCGCCGTCGCCGTCGCGACGCGCGTCTTGTCCGCCGCGGTGGACTTCGTTGCGCTCCGGCTGAGCGGTTGCCAGCGTGCTGGCAAGGCTACTGGAGGAGATGGGATTTACAGCCATAATGTACTCCTTTATCGGTCGGGTAGGCTGGCATTACCAGCGTATATCTATAGGGTTCACGCTTCATATTAGTCCATTGTCGGTGAAAATAGTTTCCGGCAGCCTGAATTTATCGAAATTTTTTCCGGTGGGTTAAGGAAAACAACGGTGCGCCGCGCACACTAAACGTCACTTGGCCCACGATTTTCCCTTGGTGGCTGATGAGCGCGAACGTGTGTTTCCCGTGGGTGGGTGGCCAGTGGACGCGGGGGCCCTGCGGGTTGCCGCCGTCGAGCCGCCAGCGCAGTTGGGGATTGAACGGTTTCATTGCGAAAAAATTCGTTGATTAGCGGATAGGATATCGGGATCGAGGGCAAGGATTTTCCTCGGACAGGGATAGGCGATCCGAGAGGTTACGGTCCCGGGTGGGGCCAGCGCGATGCGCGCGGTTTCCGTGCCGCGCAGGAACCACTCGTGGTGCGGCGTTTCCACTAACGGCGCGAAAATGACCGTTCCCACGATGACGCCGGCAGATGGGCGCGGTTTGCGGCTGGGCAGGCGTGATTTCAATAAGTTATGACGTCCAGCGTGGAGCGGACAATGAAAAGACTGGGTTATGTCATTAAGCGGCGCTGGTGACATTGGGGTGCCAGCGCGATATCCGGCGGAATCACGTAGGCGCTTGAGCGTGGCGGCGGCTGTTGCATGGATGGCGGCGCTGGCGAGCCGGCAAACCCGCCGGGCCGCTAGCGCGCGGCGGCGGTATAATTAACATCTTTTCCGTTGCCTCGGCCCCATTTATTCTATGATCCAAACCATTAACCAGCGCATCGCGCAAGCGGTCGGCGCGCGCGAAGCGCAAGTGATTGCCGCCGTCCAATTGCTCGACCAGGGCGCGACCGTTCCCTTTATTGCCCGCTACCGCAAAGAAGTCACCGATGGGCTGGATGACACACAACTGCGTGGTTTAGAGGAGCGCTTGCGCTACCTGCGAGAGCTGGAGGAACGGCGAACGGCGATTCTGAACAGCGTCGCCGAGCAAGACAAACTCACGCCCGCGCTGAAGCAAGACCTGCTCGCCGCGGATAGCAAGACCCGGCTGGAAGACCTTTATCAGCCCTATAAACCGAAGCGCCGCACCCGCGCCCAAATCGCACGGGAGGCGGGGTTGGCGCCGTTGGCGCTAGGCTTGTTGCAAACCCCCAGCCAGACGCCGGAATCCGCCGCCGTTGCTTTCGTCGATCCTGAACAAGGCGTGGCGGATACCGCCGCGGCCTTGGAAGGCGCGCGGCAAATTCTCATGGAGCATTTCGCCGAAGACGCCGAACTACTCGGAGAACTCCGCGATTATTTATGGCGTAACGCCTGGGTGCAATCGCGCGGCGTGGACGGCCAGGCGGCGGCGGGCGCGAAATTCGCCGACTATGTCGATTACCGCGAAGCGTTGCGCCAGATTCCTTCCCACCGTGCACTGGCGCTATTCCGGGGACGCAACGAAGGCGTGTTGCGAGTGACTCTTGCCGTGGACGCGGAAGAGGCAACGCCTTCCGCCGGCGTGTGCGAGGGCATGGTCGCCCGGCGCTTTGGCATCGCCGATCGGGGCCGGGCGGCGGACGGCTGGTTGCGGGAAACGGTGCGCCTCGCGTGGCGGGTGAAACTATTCACCCACTTGGAGACAGCGCTGCTCGGCGCATTGCGGGAAAACGCCGAGATCGAGGCCATCCAAGTCTTCGCTCGCAATTTGCACGACCTGCTGCTGGCGGCGCCCGCCGGCCACAGAACGGTGATTGGCCTTGACCCTGGCTTGCGCACCGGCGTTAAAACGGCGGTCGTGGACGCGACCGGCAAGTTGCTGGACACGGCGGCGATTTACCCCCACGCGCCGCGCAACGACTGGGGCGGCGCGATTGCCGTTCTGGCCCGGCTGGCTCAATCGCACCGCGCGGCGCTAATCAGTATCGGCAATGGCACCGCATCGCGGGAAACGGAGCGTCTCGCCGCCGACCTCATGCGCCGCCATCCCGAACTGAATTTGCAGAAAATCGTTGTCAGCGAAGCCGGCGCGTCGGTGTACTCCGCCTCGGAACTGGCCGCTAACGAATTTCCCACCATCGACGTTTCCTTGCGTGGCGCGGTGTCTATCGCCCGCCGCTTGCAGGATCCCTTGGCGGAATTGGTCAAAATCGATCCCAAGGCCATCGGTGTCGGCCAGTATCAGCACGACGTCAGCCAAACTGAACTGGCCCGTGCCCTAGACGCGGTGGTGGAAGACTGTGTTAACGCTGTCGGCGTGGACCTCAACACCGCATCGGAACCGTTGCTGGCGCGGGTATCCGGGGTGACGCGCTCGCTGGCGAAAAAGATCGTCGAATTCCGTAACCAGCACGGTGCATTTCGCGACCGTCAACAACTTCGGCAAATTCCGCGCCTGGGCGACAAGGCGTTTGAACAGGCGGCGGGATTTCTGCGCATCGCCAACGGCGATAATCCCCTGGACGCATCCGGCGTCCACCCCGAAGCCTATCCGGTGGTGCAGCGTATTCTCGGTCGCGCCGGGCGGGAAATTCAACAGTTGATCGGCGATGTTTCCCGGTTGCGCACGCTCGATCCGCGTCATTTTACCGATGAGACATTCGGCGTGCCCACGGTCAGCGACATTCTGCAAGAATTGGAAAAACCCGGCCGCGATCCGCGCCCTCAATTCAAGACCGCCACATTCCGAGAAGGCATCGAGACGCTCAAGGACCTGCAACCGGGGATGACGCTGGAAGGCGTGGTGACCAACGTCACTAACTTCGGCGCGTTCGTCGATGTCGGCGTGCACCAGGATGGGCTGGTGCATATCTCGGCACTGGCGAATACGTTCGTCAAAGACCCGCGCGCCGTGGTCAAGGCGGGGGATGTGGTCACGGTAACCGTGGTGGACGTGGACGAAAAGCGCCGTCGCATCGCGCTCAGCATGCGCCGTGGCGATCAACCGGCCGCACCGAAGCAAGACAAGGCGCCTCGCGGCAAGCCGCGGCGGAGCCCATCCGCGAAACAACCACCGGATGGCGCGATGGCGGCGGCGTTCGCAAAGCTGCGTAAAGACTGAGGCTGGTCTCGGCCGGATATGCGCGCGGCGTCGGCCGGACGACCTTCGCGCGGATCACCGGCGGTGCGGCGGGAAGCCGCCATGGAACTTGGATTGCGGGCCGCTCGGATCGGATCGATTAAGACCATTCATGGCGCTGTTCCGCCGAACGATTACCGTCTTTTCAAAAAATCAAACTGTACTATAGTGGTTAAGGCGCGCCGTGTCGGCCGTAAGGGTTATTGAGGCCCGAATGTAGGCTCGGCGGCGCTGTTTCTCATTCAGATGGTGCGTTCTGCGGCCATCGATAGCGAGGCATCATCTCATGCCGTTCCGCTCGCTATGGATTGATCGGATGTATCGACGTTGCCTTACAAGTGTTCTGTGGGCTATCTGCCAGATTTGCTTGCTGGATCGTCTTGTCAGGCGGCGAACGCTAATTAGGTCGAGGCATAAAACACGGGAGATCTACCATGAAAAAACTGATCGTGACTTTCCTTTTTCTTGCCGGACTAACGTCAATCGCGCAGGCGGGGAACCTGTTGCAGGCTGGGTCGGCATGGACAAATCAGAGCGGGTCTACCTTGTACATCCGGAGTATTAGCCCCAATGGTTTGTTAACGGGCGCCTATATTAACCGGGCGGCCGGCTATCAATGTCAGAATACGCCTTATCCCGTGACCGGTTGGGTTTATGGTACTGCGATCACCTTTACAACGAAATGGAAAAATTCAACGGAATCCTGTAACTCGATTACGGCTTGGACCGGATTTTTATACCAAGGGCAAATAAAAACACTGTGGCAGTTGGTCATCAACGGTTCGTCGAGCACTCGTCAGATTATCCAAGGTTCCGATACCTTCACACCTGCGTCCGCAAAGGCGAACAAATCGTTGCTGATGAAAAAATAGCCGCTAACTTGAGGCAAACGACACGGGCGATTCAGCGATTTCGCCGCCGCGATATTGCCTTGTGTCGCCGGTGATTCTTGCGTGGCAGGGGGTCTTTATCCACTTGAGTAAGTGTCCGTTTTTGTATGCAGGCGCAATGGGGCCAGACTTGATTGATTTTGCAAGCAGTTCGAGGGGTGGTCGCTGCGCGATCGTGCTGATCTCCAAATTGACTTACATCTTTTAACGTTTATGCAGATGATGCTAGTCTAAGTTAGCTCATCGCCGTGACGAATCAATCGAGTCTGATCCTATTGACTGACCAGGTGCACAACGCCTACACGTTCAAATTGGCAGGCGAATCCATGCGAAAAAAACGCGCAACATTGACGAACCCAGAGGTTTCAGCGTAAAAACTCAATACCCTGCGTCGCTTCGCTCCGATGGCGTCCAGTTTTCCCTGGAATGACTGTCCGCTTTGCCGTGGAATCGGTGTCCAGTTTCGGCGGAATACGCACACCGATGACACTCTCATAGAGTAGCGCACCGCCAACTACCTGGAGCAGCAACTCGGATGGTGCTCGGTTTTGGCGTGGAATAATGAGGACCTCGGTCCTGTAGGTCTTCGCGGTCGTGAGAACGACAGTGATCTACTCTTGCCACAGCTGATGAACGGGGTGGTGGCGGCATGAGGCTTTTTCGCATCATAACGAACCAGCGGCATTGCCAATTTGGTGACCGTGTCGCGCAAAGTGACAGGAGCCACGATTCATGACGTTTGATTTCTCAAAGATCAAGCCAAGAAAAAAGGAAGCATTGCCTGTCGATCCCATCGAGCTTTTTCAGAAACTGAAGGTATCAGACCCTGGTATCAATGATCTCTGGTTGGTGCAGGGTGATGCGCTACGCAAATGGAATGATTACCGTACAAAAGACGACATCGGTATAGTGCTTAATACTGGTGCGGGGAAAACTCTGGTGGGTTTGTTGATTGCACAATCTCTGGTTAATGAAACCAGAGATAAGGTGCTCTATGCATGCAGCTCAATTCAGCTTGTTGAACAAACGGCGGAGAAAGCTAAAGGGTATGGTCTCGATGTTACGACATACTATCATCGTGAGTGTAGTAATGATTTATATAGCCGAGGTGAAGCGCCCTGCATAACGACCTACCAGGCATTATTTAATGGTTGGTCCCGCTTTTTCAGAGAGGATGTGTCGGCAATCATATTTGACGATGCCCACGCCGCAGAACATCTTCTCCGGGACCACTTCTCGTTGCGTATTAACAGAAACACGTTTCCCTGTGTCTATAGTGAGTTAATAGCGCTATTCAAAGACTATCACGACAAGTGTGGTAAGGCAGGTAGTTACGCAGAGCTAGAGGACCCGGCATGCCAACGCCTTTTTTTGATACCGCCTTTTGAAATTGGCGTACAACGGTCCGAGTTGTTAAGAATTCTCCATGGTGCGAACCTACAGGACAACCAAAACACAACCTTTGCTTGGGAACATATCAGGGACCATGTAGATACCTGTTGTGTTTTGATCTCAGGTGCAGATATCACGATTACGCCGCCGTTTATTCCTGTTCTTTCGCTTCCATACTTTCAGAAAGGCAGGCGTCGTGTATATCTTTCTGCAACCCTTGCCGCGTCCGATGCGTTTGCACGGACCTTTGGGAAGGTTCCTGATGATGTGGCTGCGCCGTCTACCACGGCGGGTGAGTGTGAACGCTTAGTCATCATCCCATCGCAGATCGGGACAGATCAGGATGACACCGAAATAGCCAAGCAGCTGATCAGCGATAAAAAAGCGTTAGTGCTGGTTCCCACCTACGCGCGGGCTGCCAAGTGGCAGGACATGGTAGCACCACCGCCGAGGGAACAGGTGACTCAAGCCGTCCGGGAGTTCAAGAGCGATGCGGGAACGCCGAAGCTGCTATTGGCGGCAAGATACGATGGTGTCGATTTACCCGGCGATACCTGCCGTGTGATGGTGATAGACGACCTACCCATGGGTGTCGGTCCACTTGAGCGTTATATGTGGGAGCAACTCGGGTTGGCTAATACATTGAGAACGGCTATCGCCTCGCGGATTGTGCAAAGTTTTGGCCGCATATCCCGTGGCATGAGCGATCACGGAGTGGTGGTGTTGACTGGAAGACGCCTTGTCGACTGGGTGCTGGTTCCGAAAAACAGAGCGGTGTTGCCACCATTCTTGCAAAAACAAATTGCACTGGGCGACGCGGTATCGGAACAGGCAGACAATACAGAGGAACTAGCCGCCGCGGCGGCACAGTGCCTGACGAGAGATGAAAGCTGGATCACGGCTTACAATGAATTTATGGCCGGTGCAGTGCCGGAAGACTCCGATGTAAATACTGATTTACTGACTCGGCTGGCGAAATCGGAGGCGGAATACGGGTTGTTGATGTGGCAGCGCGAATATCAGGATGCTGCGAAAATGTTGGCGTCTACCTTAGAGGATGCCTTTTCCTTGAGTGCCAGTACTGGTGCTTGGCACTGTATGTGGTTAGGGACGGCATACCAGTTTCTCGGTGACGACGATGCTGCACAAGAGATGTTTGTACGAGCGCATGCTAGCCAGAGGAATATACCTGCCTATCCACGAGTGGTGGAAACAGAACAAGGTGAAGCGATTCCGCAACAAATCGTAGAGGTTGACCAGCAGCTAAAGATATCGGCAGACGGTACCATTATTATGCCAAGAGCATTGAATGCGGACTTGGCACATCTTGATGGAACTGGAACTTCTGGACAGACAGAAGAGGCCTTACGTGCATTGGGACAGTATCTTGGGCTTGAAGCCACCCGTCCGGATAAGGAATTCCGTACCGGCCCGGATGTTCTGTGGGTGGCGGAGGGGATGCCCGCATTATGTATGGAAGTAAAAACTGACAAGAACTCAACCTCAAGGTATCAGAAGAAAGAAGTAGGCCAGTTGAGTGACCACGTTCAGTGGGTCAAGGACAATATTGGGGGGCAAGAAATAGTGCCGGTGTTCGTGGGGCCGATCGTTGGCGTAACGGCCAATGCCAATCCATCGGACGAATACTTGGTTATTGGGCTTGAACAGTTCAGAAAACTTGCTGACCGATTAATAGCTGCGCTAACGGATGCGACTGCCGAGGCACTTCCCATAACCCTGAGAAACGCGCTTATGAAGGTGTTTACTCAAAGAAGGCTGGTGTGGCCTGATTGTCTGGATACGCTTGAGAAACTTCGCCTGCGGGATCTGTAGCAGTATTAAGATCAATATGAATACTAACGCTTACGCCGAAGATACCGTTGTTCAGCAGATCAATGGGTGACCCCATTGATTCCCGCCACCAAACCTCAACGTCTTGAATCCCTCTACCAGCGTAAGCTTGCCGCTCTCGATGAGCTGAAAAAATTGTGTGCTACACCAAGCTTTCAGCAGAGCGCTATAGCCAGGCGACTTGCTCGGATATAATAATGTTTATGGAACGTATCCAGTCTATCAATCCGGAACGCATTGCATGGTGTTGTGCCGACCAGGGCATTACGCCAGGCGAACTTGCGGCTGAAACGGGTCTTTCTGTTTCCACTATGGAACAGGTCATGGGAGGGCAGGATGACATGACATTCAATCAGTTGCGTAAGGTCGCAGGTTATTTCGGCAGAGGCGTCCTGTTTTTTCTTGAGGAGGGGTCAGTAGATGAAACGCAGGTGCATTCCCCTCAGTTCCGTACCCTTGCCAACCAGAAACCGGAGCTGTCTACCAAGCTCAAGACGCTGATCGAACGGGTGGAAAAACAGCGCGCAGTGTACCTGAGCCTGCGCGAAGACCTGGGCGATGTTGATCGTCCACAGTTCAGCCCACCAGATCTTTCCGATAGAGGACTGCGCGAGGCAGCGCACATTGTGCGCCAATGGCTTAGGCTGGATGATCAGAACAATTTCGATTCCTACCGGGAAGCCTTGGAGTCTCGTGGTGTGCTGGTATTCCGCAGCAACGGCTATAACGGGAAGTGGCAGATTTCCAAGAGAAACCCAATCCTTGGCTTTTCGCTGTACGACGCGATTTGCCCGGTGATTGTTGTCAAGAAGCTGGATTGGGAGTCTCAGCAGTCTTTCACCCTCATGCACGAGTTGGGGCACTTGCTGTTGCACAAAACCAGCTCGATTGATGATGAGCGCGACTTTCAATCTCATCGTGGGTATGAGCGTGAAGCTAATGCTTTCGCTGGCCATTTGTTGGTGCCGGATGCCTTTCTGGAAAATATCCGGGATACAGAACGACCAGAGGAGGTTTCTCAATACGATGAGTGGTTGAAACACATGCGCCGGGAGTGGGGTGTAAGCAGCGAAGTGATTTTACGGCGGTTGCTGGACACTGGGCGCTTGGTACAAAGCCAGTATGAAGCTTACCGGCAATGGCGGGCGCAGGCGGCAACCACACAAGAAGCTGGTGGGAACCGGATGTATCGCTATAGGGAGCCAAGGCATATTTTTGGCGATGTTTTTGTGCGCACGGTACTGGATGCATTATATGCCCGTCACATTACGCTTTCCAAAGCGAGCAGTTACCTCGATGGGCTGAAAATCAGAGACCTGCATCAATTGGAACGCGACTATGCAGGTCTTTGATGCGTCATCCATAATTTACGCATGGGATAACTATCCAATGCGTCAGTTTCCTGGATTGTGGGAATGGATGGCGAATCAAATTGAGTTGGGACAACTGGTGATGCCAAGTGTCGGGTTTGAGGAAGTGGAAAACAAGATGCCTGATTGTGCAAAATGGCTCAAAGACAATAATCTGGGACAACTGTCAATCAGCAATGCCATTTTGCAGGATGCCAAGCGTATTAAAGAGTTGCTCGGCATTATTGGCGACAACTACCATGCCAAGGGAGTAGGTGAGAATGATATTCTGATTATTGCGACCGCACGCCTACATGGCGCTGAATTGGTTTCAGACGAGGGACGTCAAACCAATCAACCTCAAGAACCTTCCAAGAGAAAAATTCCGGCAGTGTGTGACATGGCTGATGTGTATGTTGTCTGCCTAAACTTTATTGAGTACCTCAAGCGTTCGGAAATGGTTTTTCGCTAGCAGTCTGCCAGGATTTTTGTGTAAGAATTGATTTTGCTGAAAATAAATTAATGATGAGAGGATCAATGGGGTCACCCATTAGCCAGCCGTAGTCACTAGAACGAGCGGCAGCGCGCCAACCTGGTTGGCGGAAGTAAAGCGCCGTTTCCCCGCTCGCACCCGGTATTTCATTGTTCGGCGTCGGAATCCTCCGCGCCGGTCACCCATCTGGATCAAGGCGGTGTCGATGTGGCTTGACGCGCCCCTTGGCGGCAACGCCGCCCCACAAAAACCTCGGTACCCGCGCATCTCCAAAAGATGCATCACAGAATGTGTGGTTCGGCTCGTGGGCCGTCCAACCCTAGCATGGCTCATGCGCGGGGCGAATGGTAAATCAAAAAATCAATGGGGTCAGCATCTGAAGTATCCCCACGAATTTACCAGCCATCACCATGGCTAGCGACGATATCCAAAAGCGCTGCGCCAGCGGCCTTGAGATCATCCATATAGAATCGGAATCGCCTATCATTCGCTATCCTTAATCCCAAGTATACGGCCGATAATACCTGGCGCGTTTTGATGGTGTTTGCTTGATACTG
>Ga0316206_1000386_pt1 | contig 64930 bp, 59 predicted proteins | sample 6monthpyrite_MG_FD_204942 | JGI IMG/M metagenome (GOLD analysis project Ga0316206, IMG submission 204942) | Microbial mat bacterial communities from mineral coupon in-situ incubated in ocean water Damariscotta River, Maine, United States -... | ecosystem: Environmental > Aquatic > Marine >...
ATCGTAAGGAATATATTTTGCCATATTCACGACTCCGTGTGAGATGAGTCATTATATCAAAATATTTTAATTAATTTTAGGTTTTTCTACAGCCTCAACGTTTGGATAAGCGGCAATTTACCGTGAGCAAAGCGAGCGGTGAATTGTCCGAGAGAGCGATAGCGAACGGCTTAATGCGCTTGTTAGCAAATTTTTGATTCAATGTGCTCTCTCAAAGCCATAGTAATACCTCTAAGCTCTTCTGGATAGTACTCAAACTCTGCCTCTCCCTCAGGAAACCCTAACTCAGCATACAAAATACTATATTCTTTATATTCTGACTCATTCATATTTTCATAACTCTGATATGGATACCTAAGCCGAATAAAATTATATTCAAATGTTTCTAAAAGTTTTTGAACTCTTTCATTGATATTAAATATTTGAGAAATTTCCTGACTCTTACTAATTATTTTTTTCTTTAACTCCCTATTAAGAGAGCAATACATACCATAATATTTATGATTTTTTAATTCAATTTTCTGCTCTAGTAGTAAAGTACATTTGAGCATTAGCTCAAAACCGAGCAAATATAGTAAATAACCTGAATCGCCTTCCCTTTTACTTGATAGAAATTCTCCATCATTTATACGGTTAACGCCTTCAGTATACATTTGTTGTATTTTCATTTTTATTGCTAACGTTAGAATTAAATGGCTCCCAAACGCGCCAGCGGTTGGGAGTCCAAGCAGCGCGTCTTTTGCGCTGCGGTTTTAAATGACTTGTTATATTTTACTTAAATATTTTCTGATTTATTAAATAAAATACATAACTTACAATAATAGATAAAATAAACCATGCAATTGCGCTAATTATTACTGATGGCAAAATATACGAAATTAACGTTACAAAACTTAGAGAAAAACCAGCCACAAAAGTGGTTGTATATAAGTATCTTTTGCATTCGTTTTTGAATAAATTTCTAAATATCATATACGAACAAGATATAGCAAATGCACCGATGAATGCATGAATACCTTGAAAAGATACCCCAAAAACAAAACCTCCCATACAACCGAATTTTGGATCGCAATTTCGCAATATAAATGCATTATAACTAAGCCAAATAGCAGATGGCAAGACTATGCTTAATAATGCAGTTAACCATATTTGTGGGATATATTTCATTTTTTAATATAACGTTGTATTAAGTGGCAGATAAACGAGAGCAAAGCGAGCGGTTAGCTGTCCAGCGAACAAAGTGAGTGAACTTAAATACCTTGTTAGAAGTTTTTTTGTTCATTTTCATAAGGCTTGTTTCTAAAAAATATAAATAGAAACATTCCTAATAATATAGCCATGTCAGAAACATTAAATATTCCTGTTCTAATTGAACCCAACCCAATATTTAAAAAATCCACTACTGCCCCATTGTTTGTTGCTCTATCAAAGAAATTGCTAATACCGCCGCCTAGTACAAGTGATAAAGAAACAAGTGAATACACATTTTGTTTGTGGCTCATTACTAAATATATTAATAACGATAAAAGGAACGCGCCGACTGCAAAGACAAATATTAAAAAACGTAATTCATTAGATAAATTACTTCCTAAGCCTAAAAATGCTCCAGTGTTTTCTATATATCCAATACGAATTATGTCGTTTAAATATGATGTTGATTCATATTTTGGAAGGTACTCCGTTGCTAATGATTTAGTGCCCTGATCGCAACCAGTAACTAAACTACTAACAAAGAAAATTATTATAATTCGTTTCCAGATTCTCATATTTTTTTTCATTATTACTTCTAACGCCTAGTTAACTGGCGGCCAACCGAGAGCAAAGCGAGCGGTTGGACGTCCAAGCAGCGCATGGTAATGCGATGCGGGTTAAACGCCTTGTTATAAGCCATTGCTATTGCCAAGAAAATTAATTTTTTGTGCTGACTCAATATTTCCACTTTTCAAGAATGAAATGAGTTTCTTTAATTCACTTTCTTGCATATTTTTATGCTCTAGATCTTTTTTTCTAATTTCGCCATCATTAGTGTAATGAAATAAATTGCAGCATATAGTTTCTAACGAAGTTCCTAATGATTTTTTATTTATTGATTCTATGCCTTGATTGTAATTATGCGTATTAAAACCCGTGAACCCAGGATCTTCCAGTATTGAAATTAAATTAATTAATTGTTCTTTCATTTTTATTGTTTATAACGCCTAATTAAAGGGATCCAAAACGCGATAGCGGTTTGGAGTCCCAGCGAGTAAAACGAGCGATCTTGAATGCCTTGCTGTAAGTGACTTACTTAACAGTGATATGTGACAGATGAAGTAGATGACTTTGTTAATTGATTTTTGTTTTGGTTATGAAAATAATCAAATATTGTTTACTAATGCCTATTGACTCGAGAACGGCTCATATGTGTTATAAGGTTATTTTTTATAGCCCAAGTACCTTATTTTATAAATGACTTCACGTATTGCGGTTGCTCCGAAAACCAAAAGAATACCTAAAATTAATTGCACAATTGCAGTATACAAATTTGCCCATTGATTAGGTGGAAGCTCATTAGATATATGTTCAGTGTTAATTATTTGAACGTAAACTATTACCCAGTGAAAAATACTAGGAATTGTACTTACTAATACGTACATACCAAGAATGATAAATGATGCAATTTCTAATTCTTTTAGTGAAGATTTCCATTTAAGCTCTTCATTATTAGTACTTGGTAAAAGTTTACCGGCTATTTTTAAAGGGTATTTATATATTAGAATTGCTACAGATAAAAATAAAACACTAAAAATAATCGCATAGATAAACCAATTTCCCTCACCTTGCTCAAAGCGATACGAACTATAAATGAAAGATGCGCCACCTCTAACAATGTATAAAATTAAGAAAATAGACGCAACTCTAACAGCTAAACCTACAACCTGTTGTTTTGTCATTTTTTATTCCTTATAACAGTTAATTAGACGGCTTGCAGTATATTACTTTTAAAGATTTTAAGTGCGTTGACAGATTATTCAACATTTTCAATTTGTTATCCATTCGCTTCCAACTATATTGAAGAACAAAAGGCCGCAGCAATGGGTTAATAAGTGTCATATTCTCATTTTTATATTACTCTATACGGTTAAATTGCACTACCACAGTGCATACCTGATTTAGAATATTATGCTCAATTGTATGCTATTTATGAGTAATATATAGGCTATATTAGATAATAATTAATGACCGCTTATATTCAACAACGAACATAAAGATAAGTTTTCCTATCCACATCTTTAATCGTTAGCTGATTCGTACTTTTGTTTTATTTATCCTTATTATGATTATTTGCAGCGGCTTTAATGACTGAATTATTCTTGTGACTCTTCCCCAGGTTATTTAGCATTACTTTTAAGTTACTCATCCCTGAGTTTTAGATTTTATTATGAGGCTATTCACTTCATGACATGCAACTCTTTTCTATGCGCGATTCATAGCGCGTTCTTCCAATGCAGCAATTCTGGCTTCAATAGGTGGGTGGGATGAAAATAATGCCATAAAACCGCCTTTGTCATTAATGCCAAAAGCAGCCAGTTGTTCTGGCAAGGCTTCTGGTTCGACCTGTCCAAGACGCTTCAGGGCACTAATCATATTTTGGTGTCCTGCTAAATCAGCACCACCGGTGTCGGCTACAAATTCACGTTGTCTTGAAAAGTACATAACAATGGTTGATGCTAATATGGATAACACAACTTGTGAGACCATCACACTTACAAAGTAACCAATGCCATGGCCCTGTTCATTTTTCAGAATCATACGGTCCACAACGTGCCCAACAATACGTGATAAGAATACAACAAAGGTATTCACTACACCCTGGATGAGCGCGAGAGTGACCATATCGCCATTGGCAATATGACTCATTTCATGACCGACAACGGCTTCAATTTCACCTTGCGACATTTTATCCAATAATCCTTGTGACACGGCCATGAGTGCTTTATTTTTATTTGCACCAGTGGCAAATGCATTCATTGCATCGGTAGGAAAAATAGCAACTTCAGGCATATTGATCCCTACAATTTTCGCCTGCTTTTCAACAGTACTGATTAGCCATTTTTCTATACTTGTTCGTGGGTTGGTAATTACTACAGCGCCGGTCATACGTTTTGCCATCCATTTCGATATCAGTAACGATATGACCGAACCGCCGAAACCAATCACCCCGGAGAGGATAACCAGTGCCTGTATATTAAGGTCGGAACCATTCTCAGCCAGGATACTGTCAACACCTAGTAGTCGCAAAGTAATACTCAGCACGACCATAATGGCAATGTTCGTTAAAATAAATAACATAATTCTTTTCATCGTTGTTCCTTTTAAAATTTGGTTAATTTCTATTACCTATACTTATTTTGTATTCATCATGTCATCTTATGTATTCATCATCGTATCCATATCGAGCTTACTCGATGTACGGTTAAAATTACGCTTACGCGCCAGTCGCCTCGCGACGGTACGACCTGCACGGTCGACTGCGCGGTCAATAGCTATATAGAGGTCACTCTCAGTATCTTCAATAACGACATCCGATAATTTAGGCAGCACTAACTGGATATGACAACATTTATCGCAACCCCCACGAGGCCCGTTTATATCCGATAACATTACTTTTATGTGCTGAATAATATTGTTTTGGTTGCTCAAGGCAAATCCGATACGTCGGTCAATGTAGGTACGCAAAGCTTCCGTCAGGGTGAAATTACGTGCTTGAATGTCAATTTGCATATCAGTCTCCGATTGCTCATCTGTTGTTGGTTGGAGGAGACTAAGGCTATTCTTTACCCCGTAAAAGTCGAATATAATTACTATATACTTCGTATTTTACGATGTATTATAGCGAGATGATAAATTACAAACATCTGCATTATTTTCTTGAGGTTGCCAAAACTGGCAGTATTGCCCGCGCCAGCGAGAAACTGCATATCACCCCGCAAACCATCAGTGGCCAACTCACTCTTTTAGAAGAGTATCTGGAGAAAGCCTTGTTTTCTCGAGTGGGACGCAACCTGGAGTTGACTGAAACAGGACACCTTGTATTAAGTTATGCTGAAGAAATTTTTTCACTCGGCGGTGAACTGGAAGAAACTCTGCGCAATCTTCCGGAAGGAAGACCACGCGTATTTAAAGTGGGTGTGGCCGACGTGGTATCAAAGTCTATTGCTTATCGATTATTGGCGCCCGCTTTAGAGCTCCCCGAAGCAGTGAGAATAATATGTCGCGAGGGGCCGATCGATTCATTATTAGGCGAACTGGCATTACATAAAGTCGATCTCGTTATTGCTGATGGGCCAATTCCATCAACGGTTAATGTTCGTGGTTTTAATCATTCACTTGGTGATTGTGGTATCAGTTTTTTTGCGACAGCCAAGCTTGCAAAAGCGCTCGATAAAAATTTCCCACAAAATCTCAACAGTGCTCCGTTATTATTGCCAAGTGAAATATCTGGAGTCCGCAGTCGTCTTATTGAATGGCTTGGTAGTCAGCATATATATCCGCGTATTGTTGGAGAGTTTGACGATAGCGCGTTAATGAAAGCATTTGGCCAAAGCGGAACGGGTGTGTTTATTGCCCCAACCCCAATAGCCGCGGAAGTTCAAAAGCAGTACGGTGTTGTTATTATCGGTGAGACCAATAAAGTTCGTGAACAGTTCTATGCCATTTCAGTAGAGAGAAAGATTTCCCATCCGGCTGTGGCGGCCATAACAGAGACAGCACGTGAATGGCTATTCTCGGATAGCAAATAAAATAACTCTTAACCCTGAACTTAAAATAGACAAATCTAACTTAGCCTTTAATACCTATTTACATAAAAAGCCATCGGACGAGGGCTTTCTACGCAGTTAAATTATCGTCCCCATCCAGAACCATTCCATCCGCCAGGATATCCATAACCGCCATAACCTGGATAGCCACCATAAGTATTCCCTGGATAACCGCCATACCCATACCCATTACCATAACCGTATCCATAAGCCGGATAACCTCCGCCGTACCCTTCACCATAACCGTACCCATAAGCCGGATAACCTCCACCATAGCCAGGATAACCTCCATAACCATAACCATAACCAGGATATCCATAAGAACCATAGCCATTATCATCGAACATCTCTCTTGCCCAATACATGGGTGTCCATACCGGATAGGGATTCCATCCGCCCCAGCCGTTATTACCCCACCATGCAAAACTTGATGTTGAAAAAAGTAATAACCATCCTGTCAGAAACAGACCTAATCGAATTTTCATCACTACCTCCTCAATAGAGATTTAAAGATACAATCAATAGGATTCTTGTCTTACATATTATTCATAGAATAGAATTTTAAAATGATAAAGATCAATTGATAGTGATTTTAATAAAATGGAAACAACGATTACGCTGGAAATAGATGCATGGCATAAAACTATTTAATTAAATTTATTTATTATGATAATAAAATAATTTGAATCTGTACCGGGTAATCATTACAGCATTACTATGTGGAATAAAAACGCCGAACTTGGTATTAAAGTTCCAGTGAGCTCAAATCCAGTTTATTATCTTTAAGCGTTGGACACCAAAAATAAGCACCGCCAATATGACGAGTAACTTTAAACAAGACATCACTGATTGATGTCTTTATTTTAAGATCCTTGTACTGCGAAAAGTACTTCCTTAGGTTTTCGAGGTTGTTAAAGATTCCAACCAACTGAGAATTGATTTTACTTCCCGTTGAATCAATCGTGTGTCCTGATGGATATAAGCCATGGAACTGATACCCTGGGTCCACACCATGAGATGCATGGTTAATTCAGCAGCATTTTTTTTACAACCCATGGCTTGAAATTGTTTGTGCATCCAATTTTCAAAAACTTCAAACTGTTGCCTGGTGATCACTTGCAATTCCAGCTGCACCTTACCTAATTCCGAGTTGAGTGTACCCATAGGGCAACCGTATTGAATTACTTCATTTTTCACGTTTGAAACTATTTTTGCATAACGTTGTAAGCGTTGCAGAGGGGTTTTATATTGTGCCTCCCAACCCTGTAACATTTGTTGCATTGCGTTAACCCGATACTGAATAACGGCAAGTAATACTTCGTCCTTGGTTTTGAAGTGATAATTCAAATTGCCACGTGGAATTTCAGACACTGTTGCAATATCACTAAATGAAGTGAGGTTATAGCCCTTCTGGTAAAACAATTGATCAGCGGCTTCAACTATTTGCAAGCGGATTTTTTCGGTCTGTTCTCTTGTAATCATACATTTTAAGATACCTGTCTTTGCATCATTACACAATCGGTCTGGCCATTCTCATTGCTGTTTTTTGTCCTTTATTCATTTCCATAACCTGCTTTCTTATCACATCACGCCAGTTGTATTTTGGTTGATAGCCCAGCATTCTGGTTGCTCGGCTATTATCTGCTGCAACTTCTTCTAACAGATGTACAACGCTGCGTGTTATTAATGGTTCCCAGGGTACGATTGGATTTAATTTTTCCATTAGCCAGGCAAAACGATAGGCGATAAAAAAAGGCACACCAAAGTGTGGTTTCGGGTAATGAAATTCCAGATGTATAAATTCTATCACTTCTCTTAACGTGGGAACCTCTTTGCCAACAATATTAAATGCCTGGTAACCCTGGAGGTCTTGAGCCATTACAGCACACTTCATTGCTTCACCAATATCCAGTCCATCAATAACCGGCAAACTGGTTTTACCGCCGGCTACCCATGGCACCAGATGAGTTTTTAAACGTGGTAGCAATATTGGTAACACCCCCAAACCATAATGTTCACCGGCAAAAATTCCAAAGCGCATATTAATCATTGCAGTAACACCATTTGCTTTGGCGCGCATTTCATTTTCAATACGGATGACATTACACAAGTGCGGCCAAAACGTTCTGGGAATACCCTCGCTCATCGGGTCAGAGGATGCCAATGGAGAAGCAGCTGAGGTTGTACTGACGTTTATAAATCTGGCGATTCCTTTTTCAACAACCTTATTCATTAATTTCAGTGTAGGTTGATAATACAACTCATTGGACTCCTTATGATGAGCCCATAATGATGTCCAGGCCATAGCATGGATGACCACATCAACATCATCAAATAGTGTATTCAGATAGACTTCATCGCGGAGATCGCCTTCGCGTACCTCGCCTTTGAAGTCTGAGATCAGCTTTGATCTGTCACGGCACGCCGCAATCAGCTGTATATCTTTAATTGTCATTAAACTTTTTAGTGTATGGCTACCTACAAAACCATTAGCGCCAGTAATCAGTATTGTTTTCATATTCCACCTTGCATAGTCAGATTGTCGTCTGATATAGTATTTCAGACGACCATCTTAATATCAAGGTTTTTTTATGTCCAATCGATACGAGTACCCGTTTAAATCACACTACTTAACTATTAATAACCAAAAGATACATTATATTGATGAAGGACAGGGCCCTGTGATCTGGATGATGCACGGTATGCCAATGTGGAGTTATGTTTATCGTAAGCTCATTCCGCCATTAGTTGCAGCGGGGTTTCGTTGTTTCGTTCCGGATTTAATGGGATTTGGCTTATCCGATAAACCGGAAAATGAACACGAACACACACTACAATCACACGTGGCAATGATGGCTGAACTTATCAGTAAACTTAAGTTGAAGAATATCGTTATTGTAGGTCAGGACTGGGGTGGGCCTATCAGCTTACGCTATGCGCTTGAAAACAAGTCTAATATTTCTGGCATCATTTTATTAAATACCTTTATTGAACGCTTTCCTCGCAATAAAAGAGAACAAAAACACGACGCAATCATCACCGGCCCATTGCCAAAAATATATGAAATTCTGTTCAAAAGCGGAAAGTTATCAACCTATCTGGTTTGTAAGCTCGATGTATTCAGAAAGTTTGTCTGGCTCAAATGGAGAACCGGTAACCCATCAAAAGCTTTAGGTGCTGGATTTCGTCGACCTGTTGATCCACGCGCAATGCAAAACTATATGTTTCCTAATAGCAAAGCCGAAAGTCGTTATGCTATTGCAGCATTCGCAAAAATGATTCCAAATTCCAATCAACATCCAAATGCCAGTTACATCAATCAGATAAAAAGCGAACTTGAGCAGTGGCATATACCCAGTCTGGTTATATTTCCGGATGGTGATATGGCCTGGAAACCTGAAGAAGGAATGGCTATTGCCAAAATTCTAACAGACTGTGAGTTTAATCTGGTTGACAATGCCGGCCATTACATTCAGGAGGATGCCGCTGAAGAAGTTGCACTACTCATTATTCAATTTATGCAAACAAAGATTAGCTCTGCATACAGTGATGTTAAAAACAAAAAGCAGCGGGGAAAAGTAAGGGGATCAGGTTAGTGTACCCCGATCATCATTGGAATTAAAAAAATATGGGACAGAGACTGCGATATCCCCACAAAATTAATAATAAAAACGATCAAAAACAATAGCTTATAAAAGGACACTGATATCAGTAAAAAAAATACCTCTTTGCGTGTGAACAATGTGAGCGCGGCAATCTGATATATAATAAATACTGACAAGCAGATTGCCACGTCAGTACTGAAAAACACTTGTTTTTCAGTACTTCCTCGCAATGACCGATAATCGAAAATTTTATGGGGATCCCTCAGTCTCAGCCCCGCTTTTCCTGTTGCCAGAATCAGATCGAAATCCTATGCGGCACCAATTTGAATCACCCTAATTTCAGGATCACCTTAAATCAAAGCGATCCAGATTCATTACCTTAGTCCAGGCTTTGACAAAGTCGCGCACAAACCGTTCTTGCGAATCAACCGTCGCGTAGACTTCAGCCAGAGCACGCAGCTCGGAGTTCGAACCGAAGATCATGTCGACACGAGCGCCGCTCCATCGAGTTTCACCACTGACCCGATCACTACCTTCAAGCACGTCTTCATCAGCAGCGCTCGCCTTCCAGCTGGTCGCCATATCGAGCAGGTTGACGAAGAAGTCGTTGCTCAGTGTTTCAGGACGATCAGTAAAGACACCGTGCTGGCTCTGCCCGAAGTTGCTGTTCAGCATACGCATACCACCGATCAAAACCGTCATCTCTGGTGGCGTCAACGTTAGCAGTTGTGCCTTGTCGACTAGCAGTGCTTCGGCAGGAACCGTGTACTTGGCCTTCTGGTAATTACGGAAGCCATCGGCAATCGGCTCCAGAACGGCGAAGGACTCAACATCGGTCTGCTCCTGCGTGGCATCCATACGTCCCGCTGTGAACGGAGCGCTCACAGTATGGCCGGCATTTTTCGCCGCTTGTTCAACGCCAGCACAACCTCCCAACACAATCAGATCTGCTATAGAGACAGTCTTGTCGAAGTCACTCTGGATATTTTCAAGGGTCTTCAGCACTTTCGCCAGTTGATCCGGTTGATTGACTTCCCAATCTTTCTGCGGCGCCAGGCGAATACGGCCACCGTTTGCACCACCACGCATATCCGAGCCGCGGAAAGTAGAAGCCGACGCCCAGGCTGTTGAAACCAGTTCGCCAATCGACAGACCAGAATCAAGAATCTTGCCCTTGAGGGTAGCAATGTCATTATCATTTATCAGTTCATGATTAACCGCAGGGATTGGGTCTTGCCAAATCAATTCTTCTGCTGGCACTTCCGCACCAAGGTAACGCGAACGCGGACCCATATCACGGTGCGTCAGTTTGAACCAGGCGCGGGCAAATACCTCTGCAAAATCATCCGGGTTCTCGTGGAAGCGGCGTGAAATTTTTTCGTACTCAGGGTCAAAGCGCAGTGCCAGATCTGTAGTTAGCATTGATGGCACGGTACGTTTGGATGGGTCATGGGCATCCGGTACTGAGTTTGCACCTGCGCCATTTTTCGGTATCCACTGATGTGCACCGGCCGGACTCTTGGTCAGTTCCCAGTCGTAGCCAAACAGATTCCAGAAAAAGTTATTACTCCATTTGGTTGGCGTAGTGGTCCAGGTGACTTCCAGGCCACTGGAAATTGTATCACCAGCCTTGCCCGAGCCATAGCTGCTCTTCCAGCCGAAACCCTGCTCTTCAATACCAGCGGCTTCAGGTTCAGGACCAACCAGTGCGGCATCGCCGGCACCATGGGTTTTACCGAAGGTGTGTCCACCTGCAATCAAGGCAACGGTCTCTTCGTCGTTCATCGCCATGCGCGCAAAGGTATCACGAATGTCTTTAGCCGCAGCAACCGGATCCGGGTTGCCGTTGGGGCCTTCCGGGTTGACATAAATCAGACCCATCTGCACTGCAGCAAGTGGATCTTCCAGATTCTCGTGCTCACCGGCATAGCGTTGGTCAGCCAGCCAGTCTTTTTCGGCACCCCAGTAAACGTCTTTTTCTGGTTCCCAAATATCTTCTCGACCACCGGCAAAACCAAAAGTCTTAAAGCCCATTGATTCCAGTGCCACGTTACCGGTCAGGACAATCAGATCAGCCCAGGAAATTTTGCGGCCATACTTTTGCTTGATAGGCCAGATCAAGCGACGCGCCTTATCGAGGTTAACGTTATCAGGCCAACTATTGAGGGGGGCAAAGCGCTGATTAGCAGTGCCAGCGCCGCCACGGCCGTCGCCGGTGCGATATGTACCCGCACTATGCCATGCCATGCGGACAAAGAATGGGCCATAATGACCAAAATCTGCTGGCCACCAGTCCTGTGAATTCGTCATCAACTCACGCAGATCTTTCTTCACGGCTTGTAAGTCGAGCGTCTTGAACTCTTCGGCGTAGTTGAAATCCTCATCCATCGGGCTCGATTTGGAAGAATGCTGGCGCAGAATATCCAGTTGCAACTGGTTCGGCCACCAGTCTTTATTCGCGGTACCGCCACCGGCGGTATGGTTGAACGGGCATTTATTATCTGACATCGTATTATCTCCTTATCATTTATTGCGCTATTCGTTACCGACCTGGTAAGACGAGTATGTAGTAAGTGTCGCCCGGACTGACCGATATGTAAAATCGTTTATTTCTTTGTTTGTGATTGATCTTACCTATGACTCCTGATACTGAAATTAATCTAGATTTATTGATTTAAGCTATTCGATTAATATCCTTCGTTATCTATTCCTATTTAATAATTCAATTCGCGAAATCCAATACACAAGCTCTTCCCGGTAAACTTATAAAGAAACAATCTCGACCAACCTAACGTGTGATTGCTCAACTTGCAAAAGATTCAAGCCAGAAAAGATTCAAGCCAGTGTAGAAGAAAAAATCTGAACATGACTTTTGAGCCGGTACACTTTGCAGTAACGGCTTGGAACTGGGAACTTAAAGGTATGTTATACGCTGACGTAGATCATCAATCCCGCTTACCACATCAGCCAGGGTAGCACCTCCCTCATCCAACGTACCCACGATAATGCCTTTACCCGAAACAGGAATCAACTTATCAACTTGAAAACGTCCGTTCGTGCCACGCAAAAAACAATCTTCATCAAAAAACAAACTGTCTCCGCCATCTAATGCGTCAGAAATAATCGTATCAAAGCCAATCAGTTTTTTTATTTCTTCATGACTATTGATTACAATCGCTTCAATAGATTGTTCCTCAGGATTGATTAAAAATGCTTTCATTTAGTTAGCCTCGTTAGAAATAAAAAATTCACCCACTGAACGATACGTATTCGAACCGCTAGTTATACCAGGTCCAATTACCACAAGCGTGAGCGAGGAAATCTGGTTCTAGCTAACAGATAATATTTCAATTCTGTTTTTATCTCAGCAACTTTAAGCGCTTAGTATTGATATTTGAAATCGATTGTTTATACTAAAACAATCGGTATAATCTATGATAGATGAAGAATAATAAATATGAATTTACGCGACCTGAAATACATTATTGCCGTGGCCGAAACTCGCCACTTTGGCAAGGCTGCAGATCGTTGTTTTGTTAGTCAACCTACACTGAGTGGCCAGATAAAAAAACTGGAAAATGAACTCGGCATAGTTATATTTGAACGTACCAACCGCTCGGTAGAAATTACCCCAATCGGCCAGTCCATATTGGAACATGCCCGCCTGATGCTGGAGCAAGCCGATGTTATTCAACAGCTTGCTCAGGCTCATCAAGATCCTCTGGCAGGACCACTACGCATTGGCATCATTCCAACATTAAGTCCTTATTTAATCCCACTTATCCTGATACCACTAAAAAAACAGTATCCACTAATGAAGTTAGTGCTATCGGAAGAAATGACTGCTACGTTACTTGAACGCTTACGCAATCACGAAATCGATGCCGCACTACTAGCAACCGATGTCGAGGAACAGGATCTGGAAACATTGTCATTATTTGATGAACCTTTCTGGCTCGCCTACCCGAGTAAGCACCGCTTTTACAATAAAGAAAAAATTAGCCGGGCCGATCTGGATGATGCAGAATTATTATTATTATCCGAAGGTCATTGCCTGGCACAACAGGCGATGGAAATTTGCCATCTAAAAGAACGAAAGGAACAGGGTGAAATGGCTGACTTGCGTGCATCTAGTCTGGAAACTTTATTACAACTTGTTGGCGCCGGATTTGGTACAACGCTCGTACCCGCACTTGCAATACGTAGTTCATGGCTAAGTGGCAGCGGTATTGTTGCCAATAAGCTAGAATTTAAAGACGCCTATCGGCGTATCTCATTGGTGTATCGAAAGTCATATCCACGTCAAAAAGCACTGCTTGCGTTTGCACAAGTAATTTTAGAAAACTTACCCAATACCGTCTATCCACTTATAAATAATAAACGTAACAAAAAGAAAATACTTAAAACTTCACAATAAACTGACACACGCAACACTATTAACTTCCAGGTTATTATCTTTGTTATTATTAAACTCTGGATACTGAAAATGAGATCGACCACCTACTAACAGCTAAGCTATTATTAGGCGGTCATTTCTGAACTTATTTAAACTGATTTTATATTGGTTAACTTAATGTTTCCCGGGGGTTAGCTTTTTACCGCGCCGTTCATGGGTGATGTACGTCAGAATAGCTGTCATTTTTGGATCATCTGCCGCCAGGTTTTTTCCTTCCAGTGGATTGCGGATACACCAGTTAACCATTTCCCATAACTGCGTAACCTTACCCAATTGCTTCTGAAACTTGGGATAAGTCTCGGGGTGGGTATTAGCGCCATTGGGATGACATTGAGCACAGACCACGCCATTGCTTCCTAACTTCGAATCGGTAAAGACATCACGCCCTGCTTTTACTGCTGCCATGTATTCATCCTGCCAGAGTTTAAGATCCTGTTGGGTAAACTCGTCAGCCAGCACGGCACTGTTCCACACAATAGTCAGAAGTCCCGTTAGAACCAGACTCAACACTTGTTTCCTTTGCATGTTCTTACTCCTTACTTAATAGTGTTTTTGTGGTGGAATACGATTGGACTGATATTGAGTATCCTCAGGCCGTTTGCGCTTTTTATTGTAAGCCAGCGTGCGAGTATTATTTTCAGGTAATTGTAAATGCATGCTGGTATTGCCACTCCACACATCAATGAACTGCCAACCTGTCGCATCTCTTTCAAAGAACGGGTCGGCCCGATTCATCTCTACTGTTAATTTAGGCAAGTGGCTCGATGCCTGACTGTAAGTAGATGGATATGGCCAGGGCCAGGCTGTCGCCATGACTGAATGGAAACTAATGTTACCAATCTGGTTGTACTGGATCTGATGCACATGCCCATAGAATACATTCACCTTCTTGAACGGTTTCAGAATAGCCTGAATTTGTTCGGCATCATCGGTCCAGAAATTCCAGCCCTTATAAATCTTCTGCAATGGTGAATGAGACAATACAACTAAGGGCGTATCTTTACTGACCTTGGATAAATCTTTTTTAAGCCATGCGCGCTGCGCCGCACCCACCATAAAAGGCGAGCCGAGTGGATTATCCAGACCGGCCATAACGCCCATACGTTCCTCACCACTCGACCATTTGTTAGTCCACTTTTCATCTACGATGATGCTGTTTAATACAACGAAATGGACACCCTTGTGATCGAAGCTATACCACTGCGGCCCAAGTTGTGATTCCCAGTATTCTCCAAGGTCCAGATAATAATCATGTTCACCCATAACATAATGAATCTTATGTTTACAGGCTGACATAATATCCAGGCCATGATCAATTTCCGGTTTACTTCCAAGTTGCGCAAGGTCGCCACCGTAAATAACAAAATCGGGTTTAGGATCCATCATGTTGCATTCGGCAACGGCTTGAATCAAACCACGATCAAAATTACGTACAAACTTATTACCTTTAATTTGTTGAATATGTGAATCTGAAATATAGGCGAAGGTAAAATTCTCGTGGCTGCTTTTACCAAAGGCCACTTCTATCAGGCTGATTGGAAGGACTCCACCGGCCATAAGTGCTCCGGCACCTTTTAAAAAATTACGACGTTTCATACATAAATCTCCTTTTATTTGTATTCTGGACTGGTGAGTGCTTCCATGAAAACAACTAAATCATCCATTTGCTCATCACTCAGATTCAGAGGACGGATACCGCCACTTTGAAAATCAAAGGTTGGATCGTCCTCTGTCACCCGGCCACCGTTGTTATAAAATTTCACTACATCCAGGAGTGATTCGAGACTACCGTCATGCATATAGGGGGCGGTTTTAGCAACGTTGCGTAAAGTCGGTGTTTTAAAACTCCCCATATCACGCCATTGGGTTGAAACAGCAAAGCGACCCAGCTCAGAAGTATTTTTATTGGTTAACACTTCTTTATCAACTTCTGTCGCACTATTCTTCGCCCTGACAAACGCATTACTCAGTTCTCTAACATCGTTGTTTATACGCACAAAACCAACGCCAAGATTATGAAATCGGCTATCGGAAAACAAAGCGTGAGTTTGCGAGATGGTATGGCAAGAGACACAACGACCCTGCTCCTTAAAAACTTTAAAACCGCGCACAGCCGCATCACTCATCGCACGTTGATTATTACCATACTGGTATTGATCAAAAGGTGAATTCCCTGAAATAATAGTACGTTCAAAACTGGCAATCGCCTGTTTCACATGCACCATTTGTATCTCTTTAGCATTCTTGTTAAAGGCTTTTTTAAAGAGCTTTTTGTACTGGGCATCTCTACGCACAATATTAATGATAGGTTGATGGTCTGCTAATCCCATTTCTACCGGGTTAATAAAGGGTCCGGCTGACTGACCTTCCAGGTCCGGCTCACGGCCATCCCAGAACATAGAATGCATATACGCGGCATTTATAACGGTTGGTGCATTGCGTGTGCCGGTTAATTTGTTGATACCTTCGGATACTTTTAATGGGCTATCGGTAAAGGCTTTTGCTTTATCGTGACAGGTAGCACAGCTAACTTTGCCCGTTGCGCTAAAGCGTGTATCGTGAAAAAGTTTATCGCCAAGTGCCACTTTAGCTGGAGTGAGTGGATTATTTTGGGGAATAGGAACTGGTGGTAATCCCAATGGGGGCGCGGCATGCACAACATGCAACAAGCCGACGGCGAGAATACCGAGACTGAGAGTGACTTTTTTCATAAACAGCTCCTTCTGTATTGATTTAGTTAGTAACAAAATTTTTCGGTAGCTATTTTTTCAACCAGACATCTAAAAATTTTGTTAATATTTTAATTTATACTCAATGCAATCACAGTGAGTGTAGACCAGTCTCAATTTAGATCAAGTCTAAATCCATGAACTGAGTCACTATTGTTGAAGTTACACTAATTGAAAGTCATCACAGAACGAAGTTGACTAAAGCTTTAAAAATATATTACAACGACGAGCCTTAGGGGAGAATGTCAAAACAGATGTAAGACGAGGTAGTAATGCGATATCCCGATCTGTTTAGAAGGTGATATATATTGCTATTTAACAGAGATAACGCGGCACTAAACAACGACTATATAAACCGGGAATACTTATATCCCCAAAATACTTATACCCCAAGCATCCTTAAATCAAGTTTGTTGTTTTTAATCGGGGGGCACCAAAAGTAAGAGCCACTAATGGGACGGGTAAACTTAAACAAAGCATCGCTGATGGAGTCTTCGTTACCAAGCATGCGATTAAGGACGGCTTCGAAAGCATTAAATGATTTACCAAAAGCGACAAAAACCAAACCGCCATCCATACCTTCAGCCCATGGCATTGAGCGACGTATCATAAACGCTTCCGGGTCAAAACTTTCCTGTTCGGCACGTTTAACATGCGCGGACTCGGGTGCTTCATCAAATTCTTCGTTGTCACTGATATGACGACCGAAGGTATCGTCTTGCTCATTACTTGTCATAGAATTTAAAATATCGAAGTCATGCAACCATTGTTGTACGGCTACAAAACTACTGCCATCGAGCCCGGCGCCCTGCCCTTGTACAATAGCGGCCTGAATTGCTTCGTTACCTTCCGGGTTTTCAGTACCATCTACATAGCCACTAAGATCCCGATTCTCATCGTACTGAAAGGAATCCACCACATCGCTAAGGGCAAAAGCAGGTACTAACAATGATTCAATCAGACGCGAGCGATGAAAAATTTCACCACGGTCAGTACCGCGAAACCAAAACCAAAGTGCAGTGGGGGTTGAGGGTATCTCGATACCACCACCAACTTGTGCTGGAAATGTAACTAAACCCGGCACTTCCTTACCCAGGAGTTTTACTAGGGACTGGCCGATACCGATTACCGTATTACTTATGTCAACGTTATCTACCAACAACTTTAATGTTGCCGTAACATCAACTTCGGAATCAATAGTGAAAACCAAATAGCGTGCAAGTTTTGTTTCTTCTGCGAGTATACCGGGTTGTGTCAGTAGCATAGTTATCTTCCAGTAGTAAATTTAGTGAGTCATTATATTGGTGTACTATTGTTAACTAGAGGTTATCCTTAAATCTACTAAAAGTAAAAGGTCTCGTTAATCTATCCGAAGTAATATGTGAATTCTGTTAATATATATTCAGTTAAAGCAAACTCCAGACCTTAGAAGTTTCGAGTGAATATGGAGAGAAAATTCAATGCCACAATCAAACATTAAAATACGCACAGCGATAAAGAATGATATAGAGGCTATCAACCATGTCATTGAAGCTACGGTGATGAGCTGGACGCTAGCGGAACGTGTTAAACGACTGTCATTGTCCAGTTACCGTTATTCCGAAGTTGACTTTAATCATTTAGCAATGGTTGTTGTGGAAGATGAAAAACAAAACCTTCTTGGTGTTGCAGCGTGGGAATTAGCCGATGCCAAAGACTCTCCTAAAGAACACAGCGCTCTACTACTACATGGCCTCTATGTTAATCCCGCACACCATCATCAGGGGATAGGTCGCCAACTTTTTAAAATAGCTGAACAAGCTGCCCACAAACTCCATTGTGATGGCTTACTGGTAAAAGCCCAACCGGACGCTAATGCTTTTTTCGTTGCACAAAAAATGGAAAAAATACAACTCGAAGATACGTCACATCACTATAAAAATCTTTTCTGGAAAACAATCAATAAACACTGAATCACAAATTATTTAGTTTTTGTATACCACACTACCCTTCGAGTTCTTCCCAACGTTTAAATAATTTATCCAACTCGGTCTGAACTTCGGTAATCCGTTTGGTCGTTTTATTGATAGTAAATTTTTCTTTCTTATAAAAATCTACTTCTGCGGTTACCGCCTCAAGTTCTTTTTGTTCAGCTTCGAGTTTTGCGATCTTTTCCGGCAATAAAGTCAGTTCACGTTGTTCGTTATAGGATAATTTTTTTGCGACTGTATCTACTGTTGATTCACCTGAAACCATAGTGACAGGTGAAACATTAGCAGCAGCCATTTTTTTATTATCTTTAGGTTCTTTTTTTGCCGATGTAATCTTGACAGGTTCTTCACGTTGTCTTAAATAATCGTTATAACCACCCACATATTCATTAACCTGACCATTACCTTCCATGACGATAGTACTGGTAACAATATGATCAAGGAATTGTCGATCATGACTCACTAGCAATAGCGTGCCTTTATAATCTAACAATAACTCTTCGAGTAATTCCAGAGTTTCAACATCAAGATCGTTCGTCGGTTCATCCAGTACGAGCAAGTTGGCAGGTTTAATAAATAAACGAGCAAGTAATAAACGGTTACGCTCACCACCTGATAAGGTTTTAACTGGTGACATTACTCGAGCAGGTGGGAAGAGGAAATCCTGCAGGTAACCGATGACATGTCGATCTTTACCATTTACCGTTACCCGGTCCTGGCCATGATTTAAATTGGCCATAACGGATGCATTTAAATCAAAGTCGGCACGGTTTTGATCAAAATAGGCCACTTCTAAATTGGTGCCCATTTTAACTTTACCTTCAGTTGGTTGTAACTCACCCAGAAGAAGTTTTATTAAGGTGGATTTACCTGAACCGTTTGCACCGATAATACCAATTTTATCACCACGCAAAATTTTGGTACTGAAATCTTTAACAATCATTTTATCGCCATAACCAAAACTGGCTTTAGTAACTTCGGCAACGATGCGACCTGAACTATCCGAAGAATCCAGGTTAAGTTTGGCTTTACCTTGTTGTGTACGTCGCTGTGCATGCTCGTTACGCATTGACTCTAAGGCACGTACCCGACCTTCATTACGTGTACGACGGGCTTTAATGCCTTTGCGTATCCATTTTTCTTCTTCAGCCAAACGTTTATCAAACTTGGCATTGTGATCGGCTTCAATCGCTAACATCTCTTCTTTTTTAATCAGGTAGTTTTCGTAATTACTTGGCCATGAGGTAATGTTACCTCGATCGAGTTCAATGATGCGGGTAGCAAGTTTTTTAATGAATTCACGATCATGGGATACAAATAAAATGGTACCAGTGTAATTCTTTAAGAAGTCTTCTAACCAGAGAATGGATTCGATATCCAGATGGTTGGTTGGCTCGTCAAGCAATAATATATCGGGGGCACAGACTAATGCTCGGGCCAGCATGACGCGGCGTTTATAACCACCCGATAAAGAACTGACCAGTACATCTTCCGGTAAGGATAATTTGCTGATAACCGATTCAACCCGTTGTTCCAGTGACCAGCCATCCAGACGTTCCAGTTCGTTTTGATATTTATTTAATTGATCAACCAGACGCATCGATTTTTTTTCATCTTTCTCTTCAGAAAGTTTATGAACAACGTTGTGGTAATCGGTTATCAATTGCCCAACGTTTTCAATCCCACTGGCGACGGTTTCAAAAACACTCCGGTTTTCATCACTCGGCACTTCTTGCATTAAGTATGAAATCTTTAAACTGGATGCACGCCAAACTACTCCATCATCTAATGTAGCCTCTCCAAGCAAGACCTTCATTAAGGTAGACTTACCTTCTCCGTTACGTCCGATCAAGGCAATACGTTCACCGTGGTCTATTGACAACTCAGCCTTATCCAACAGGGCCACGTGTCCGTAGCTTAAACTCGCTTTATCTAATGTTAATAATGGCATTCAGTTGTTCTCATTCTATTAGTTCTCTTTATCTTTTATAAACCGTGTTCTATATCATTTTTAATATCATCAATGTCTTCCAGGCCAACGGCGATTCTAATCATTCCATCGGTGATACCTGCATCGGCTCGCTGATCATCGGATAAGCGACCATGAGTTGTTGTTGCTGGATGGGTGATAGTTGATTTTGCATCACCCAAATTAGCCGTGATTGATAATAATTGTGTTTTATCTATTAATTCCCAGGCAGCTTTCTGGCCACCTTTAACTTCAAAGGCCAGGACCCCACCAAAATTACTTTGTTGTTTAACTGCCAGCGCATGCTGAGGATGTGACGCCAGGCCCGGATAATACACCCGTTTCACATTAGCGTGTTGCTCTAAAAACTCCGCCAGCTTCATTGCACTGTCACTATGTGCATTCATGCGTAAGCGCAGTGTTTCCAAACCTTTTAAAAATACCCATGCATTAAACGGACTCATGGTGGGTCCGGCTGTTCTTAAAAAGCCATACACGTCTTCGCCGACGAGTTTTTCATTCCCGACCACGGCCCCACCGATGCAACGCCCCTGCCCATCGATATATTTCGTTGCCGAATGCACAACAATGTCGGCACCGAACTCAAGCGGCCGCTGTAAAGCCGGCGTACAAAATGCATTGTCCACAACGAAAACACAATCATGACTATGCGCAATGGTTGCCAGTGCTTCCAGGTCTGCAATCTCGGTTAGCGGGTTTGACGGGGTTTCAACAAAAAATAATTTAGTATTTTTGGTAACCGCATTTTGCCAGGCATCGAGATCCGTTATCGGCACATAGGTCACCGTTATACCCATGCGCGCCAGGTATTTATCGAACAAGACAACGGTGCTGCCAAAGATGGATTTGGAGGACACAATATGATCCCCGGCTTGCAAGAGTGCACAGCAGGTACTCAATATTGCCGACATGCCCGAGGATGTTGCCACACAGCGTTCGCCACCTTCAAGTTTTGCCAGACGTTGTTCAAAATTACGTACGGTTGGGTTGGTAAAGCGTGAATATATATTACCCGGCTCTTCACCCTTAAAACGCGCGGCAGCAGAAGCCGCAGAATCAAATACATAACTTGAGGTTGGAAAGATAGGTTCACTATGCTCTCCCTCCTGGGTACGGGTTTGGCCGGCTCTTACCGCTAAGGTATCGAAGCCCCAGTTCGTTGTATCTTCATTGTTTGACATAGTCTGCCTCGCGTTCCGTAATGTATGCTGTATCACTAAATTTTCCTGCGGGCATAAAAAAAACCTACTTTCACTAAAGCAGGTTTTACCCTCGCTTTAGCTGTTTTTATTATGCGCCCGCAAGCTGTTCTTCAAATCGGCGCCGATATAATTAAATATCAATTCAGAGAATATGCGTTAAATCTAAAAAAGTCAAATACTGCAAGAAGTAACAATATTTGTAAAAGCTTTGCAGCGGCTACGAGAAGTTAGAGAACAAGGCAAAAATCGATGAGAAAGCGGAGTTTACACGTAGTAAATGAGCATTTTGAATTGATTTTAAACGCCGTTATCTGACTTCTCGTAGCCTGTGCTAAGCTTTTTTAGTCATTGTTATAAATATCAACAACCTCATTGTCTTTTACCTGATCTTCACGAGCACCATCGTTGCGACTTGCTTCAGTACGCGCAAGATACTCTTCTGTCACATCACCCGTTATGTATTCGCCATTAAAAACGGACGTATCGAATTGTGTAACACTTGGAACTTTCTTTCTAACCGCTTCGATTAAATCATCCAAATCTTGATAAATCAGCCAGTCGGCGCCTATCGCTTCGGCAATTTGTTCAGCGGTACGTCCGTAGCCAATTAATTCTTTTGCAGCTGGCATATCAATCCCGTATACATTGGGGTGGATAACGGGTGGCGCGGCTGATGCAAAATAAACTTTTTTAGCTCCGGCATCACGCGCCATTTGAATAATTTGTTTTGAGGTTGTACCGCGTACGATTGAATCATCTACGAGTAATACATTTTTGCCGCGGAATTCAATTTCAATTGCATTAAGCTTTTGACGAACCGACTTTTTTCGTTCTTTTTGGCCTGGCATAATAAAGGTTCGACCGATGTAACGATTTTTTATAAAGCCTTCACTGTACTTAATCCCGAGTGTATAAGATAGCTGCAGAGCAGAAGTCCGACTGGTATCCGGGATTGGTAGCACGACATCAATATCATGATCGGGCATTTCTCGCATGATTTTTTTTGCCAGATAATCACCCATACGTAATCGCGCTTTATATACCGAGATGCCGTCAATAATAGAATCGGGACGTGCAAAGTAAACGTGCTCAAAAATACAGGGGCTTAATATCGGGTTCTCAGCACATTGTAGTGTATGGTATTTACCTGTTGCATCAATGAAGATTGCTTCACCCGGAGCGATGTCCCTTACCAAATCAAAACCTAATGCATCTATGGCAACACTTTCTGAGGCTACTACAATATCTGTACCTTGCTCAGTCTTACGTTCACCATAAGCGAGTGGGCGAATACCGTGTGGATCACGAAAAGCTAAAATACCTTTACCGGTTATCATTGCAACCACAGCGTAGGCTCCGCTACAACGTCTATGTACACCTTTTACGGCGTTGAAAATGTCGTCAACAGTTATGTCTATCTTATTGCCTGTTTGTAGCTCATGCGCAAGAATATTGAGTAGCACTTCCGAGTCTGAATCTGTGTTGATATGGCGTAGATCTTCTTTAAATAAATCCTCGCGCAATTGCTCAGCATTGGTCAGGTTACCATTGTGCGCAAGCGTAATACCATAAGGTGAGTTCACGTAAAAAGGTTGTGCTTCGGCAGATGAAAAACAACCGGCAGTGGGATAACGAACATGACCAATACCCATATTACCTTTTAAACGTAACATATGCCGGGTTTGAAAAACGTCGCGAACCAGGCCATTGGCCTTGCGCATATAAAGACGGTCGTCTTCACAGGTTACAATGCCGGCAGCATCCTGGCCTCGATGTTGTAAAACTATCAGGCCATCATATAAATTCTGATTTACTTCCTGATTAGAAACTATGCCAATAATACCGCACATACTACCCTCTTTCTGCTATCGCAAAGATTAAGAAACAATTTTCGATAATTCACTTAATATAAAATATCTACTTATAGTCCGATTAGTATTTAAAACTGGAACCAATATTGGTTGGCAAAAATTGCCCCAACCACAACGCAATGCCTTGAAATTGAGAAAGTAACAATGACTCTTTCCACCATGGTTCTTTCGGCATACTGGATAAACCTGCCAGCATCACCAATACAGCAATAATTAAACTACCGCGTAAAACACCAAAAACAACGCCAATAAATCGATCGGTACCGGATAAACCCGTTCGGTGAACTAGTTGAACCGCAAAGTAATTGACGATTACGAATAATATGAGTGCGGTGATAAACAAAATACCGAAGCCAACGACAACTCTAAATGTTTTGTCGTCAATGGATTGTAAAAATAACTCAGCAAAACCACCTGCAAAAGTAAGCGCGACCCAAAATGACACAACCCATCCCACTAAAGAGAGTGCTTCGCGCACAAAGCCACGTATAAGACTAATAAAGGCTGAAATAAGAATAATACCGATAATGGCAAAATCTATCCAAATCATACTGAATTTTTTTCCTGGGTTAACTTCATTAATTGCAATTATTGCTAGGGATGTGCGATGACCAAACCATTTACTTTAAGTTCTTTACGCAAGCGTTTTTGCATTTCTTCTGCCTGAGTACGTTGAATTTCAGGCCCGACTCTAACACGATAAATATAACCCTTTGGCGTTTTTATGGCGTCGACAAAGGTTGTAAACTTCTTTTTACGTAATTTATTTCTTAAACTGAACGCATTTTTACGCTCTGAAAAACTACCGACTTGCACTACCCAGGCTTTTGCAACTTGTTTAGCAGAGGGTATTGTTTTTGCTGTAATAATTTTAGTTTTGCTTGTCTCTTTTTTAATGCCGGCATGAGTTGAAAGTTTCTTTTTTGAATCTTTTGCCGGTTTGTCAACTGTTGCAAAACTTGCCACTGAGTTATCTTTGAGTTTTGGAGTATGTTCATCCACTATGACACGTGAATCAAAATCAGCTTGTGACTTAATAATGATAGCTGATGATGAAGGCGTTGCTATCTTTTCAGATTTTCTAGAAATATAGTCCGGCTTATTCGGAATATTACTGCCAAAGACCGGCATTCCATCGTCCAGAGAGCGTTCACTGTTTAATAACATTGGAATAAATATCACCCCTAATGACACCAGTACTATTGCGCCAATGACACGTTGCTTGATACGTACGGGTTCCACTTCAATATGAGGTTGTTGCTGTTGAGCCATCTATATATTGTACCAATATCTAGCACGGAAATTCAGTTATTTTAAGTGCCAATCCATGCGGGTTTGATTGCCGCTACGGTATAAAAAGAGCCAAACACTAGCAAGATATCCCCATTTTTTGCCCTGGATTGCATTTCGGAATACGCCGCCGAGATTTCGTGATAACAAGTAACACTGATAGGCTTAAACTCTCGTACTATGTCGGACAGAATCTGGGGCTCTGCGGCACGTTCTATCGGTGCTTTGACGAGATACCACTCATTCACCAGCCTGGACATCGGGCTGAGTGAGTCCACTATGTTCTTATCTTTCATCATACCGACCAGTGCATGAATCCGGGTTGTCTTGTTTTGCACCAGATTCGTCTTGACCATTTCGCGAACGATTTGTGCCAAACATTGCACGCTATCCGGGTTATGGGCGACATCCAGTATCAAGGTATGTTCACCAGGAATAATCTGGCAACGACCATCGACTCTTACGTCCATTAAGCCCTGGCGAACATGTGCCTGACTAACAGGTAATTTTGATGAGAGTAAATCAAGCACCTTGAGGACCCCGGATGCATTCTGGTATTGATGCTCGCCAATTAATGCTGGCCGGGGTAATGCGCTTCTAATCGAGTCATTTCCTGCACCCATTCCCGAAGCTGACCACTGCCAGTCGAGTTCGCCTTGTTTAAATTCGAATTCGTGGCCAATTCTATACAGTGGTGCTTGAATTTGTGTGGCATGATCTTGAATGCTGGTTGGCATATCAACATCACTGCATACCACAGGTTTATTTGTACGCATTATTCCGGCTTTTTCGAAGCCGATCTTTTCACGAGTATCACCTAACCAGCTAGTATGATCCAGGCCAATCGAGGTAATTAGTGCTACGTCTGCATCGAGAATATTAACTGCATCTAAACGACCACCTAAACCAACTTCGAGGATAATGACATCCAGACTATTTTCTAACTCTGCACGATGGAAAATATCAAGTGCAGCTAAGGTACCAAATTCAAAATAGGTTAAAGAAATGGGTTCGGCCTGAAAAGAACTCTCTAGCAGAGAGCCCCCAAGCTCTGAGTCCTGGAGTTGTCTTGCTATATCAATACGCTCAAAACTCTCACATAAACGTTCATCATCAATGGGTTGTAGATTGATACGAATACGTTCATTGTAATTTAACAAGTGTGGCGTGGAATAACTGCCTACACGATAACCGGCCTGAAAATAAATAGACTCTAACATCCCCACACTGGAACCTTTACCATTGGTACCGGCAACACTAATAACGGGAAGATTAAACGGAGTAGAATAAAGTCGCTGATAGACTTGTCGAACCCGATCCAGGCCAAGTTCAATTTCAGAACTATGCAGTGTTTCTTGCCAGGATAACCATTGATCTAGAGTGTTAAAACGCATGAGTAACACTCCAAATTAATAAACAGTTTAGAGTGGATTTACGCACAGAATGAAGAGTCAGTCGGCATCTATGTTGGATTAAAAATTCCGGTTTAACACTCAAGAATATAAAAACTCGAAATTAAGCGGCTGGCTGGTTAGTTAACATCGTAAGTATACGTGCAATGGTGTCACGCATATCGCGGCGATTTACAATCATATCAATCGCTCCATGCTCGAGTAAGAATTCACTACGTTGAAAACCTTCGGGTAAAGTTTCACGAACAGTCTGCTCGATGACTTTAGGACCGGCAAAGCCAATTAAAGCTTTGGGTTCTGCAATATTAATATCACCTAACATGGCAAAGCTTGCGGAAACGCCACCCATAGTTGGGTCGCTTAATACAGATATAAACGGAAGACCGTGTTTACGCAATCGACCGAGTGCCGCACTGGTTTTAGCCATTTGCATTAATGAGAACAATGCCTCTTGCATACGAGCCCCACCACTGGCAGAGAAACACACCAGAGGAATTCGATGTTGAATCGCGGTATTAACTGCACGCACAAAACGTTCACCCACTACCGAACCCATTGAACCACCCATGAATTTGAATTCAAACGCAGCGGCAACAACGGGTACTTTTTTAACCTGCCCCATCATGACAACTAAGGCATCTGTTTCACCGGTTGCCTTTTGAGACTGAGTTAATCTATCTTTATATTTTTTCAAATCACGAAATTTAAGTGCGTCAATCGGTGTGACTTCTTCACCTATTTCAACGCGAGGTTCTTTATCTAAAAAGCCTTCCAAACGACGGCGTCCGCCAACGCGCATGTGATGCTCACACTTAGGACATACTTCCAGGTTACGCTCTAATTCTGCGCGATATAATACAGCATTGCACTCGGAGCATTTCGCCCACAACCCTTCGGGTACTGTGTTACGCTTATTGCCGTCTGCACGGATACCTGTTGGTAGCAATTTAGAAAACCAGTTCATCGTTTTTTGTTACTCATAAATTATTTGTTAATTCAATCATTCAACGGCTTGTTCTACTCACTAAGCTAGCGTGCAGTCGAATCTATACCGACTCGCAGTTCTTTTATAAATTCGCATACCGCTGCATTGATTTTATCAGAATCTGAAGAGTTTTCCTCAATTCGTCGTACAATTGCACTACCAACAACCACTGCATCGGCCACTTTAGCAACTCGCCTTGCAGAATCTGCATCTTTAATCCCAAAACCTACGCCAACAGGTAATTTAGTAAATGACTGGATTTGTTCTACTTTATCCGAGACTTCATCGGTATTCAAATGCCCTGCACCGGTGACACCTTTAACCGAGACATAATAAACAAAGCCGGCCCCTGTTTTACAAATCAATTCCATACGTTGAGCATTGGTTGTGGGTGCGACCAGGAAGATAGGATCGAGTCCTTTATTTTTAAAGATTTTAATATATTCTTCAGCCTCTTCCGGTGGTATATCGACGGTTAGAACGCCATCTACTCCGGCTTTGGTGGCTTTATCTGCAAATTCGCTATAGCCCATCACTTCAATCGGGTTGAGGTAGCCCATGACCACCACTGGGGTGTCATTATCTGTTTGACGGAATTCAGCAACCATTTCCAGGACATTGCTCAAACTGGTGCCATATTCCAAAGCGCGTTCCATTGCCTTCTGGATAACCGGACCTTCTGCCATTGGATCGGAGAATGGCACACCTAATTCGATAATGTCTGCGCCAGCTTTAACCATACTATGCATTAATGGCACTGTTGTATCCGGAGTTGGATCACCTGCAGTAATGTAGGGTATTAAAACCTTCTTACCCGCTGCAAGGCGCTCTTCAAATTTTTTCGTAATGCGACTTCCGCCTGGTCGACTCATAGCTCAATCCCTTCATGCGTTGCTACCGTATGAATGTCTTTATCACCTCGACCGGATAAATTCATGATGATGATTTGATCTTTATTCATTGTTGCAGCTAGCTTGCTGGTATACGCCACGGCATGACTAGACTCCAAAGCAGGCAAGATACCCTCAATACGGGTTAAATCATGAAAGCCTTGTAAGGCTTCAGCATCGGTTATCGATACATAGTTAGCCCGTCCAATATCTTTCAACCAGGCATGCTCTGGGCCGACACCCGGATAATCAAGTCCGGCCGATATGGAATGGGTAGGGATAATCTGGCCATTTTTATCTTCGATTAAATAAGTACGGTTACCATGCAGCACACCTGGATCGCCAGCACACAGGGCCGCAGCGTGCCGGCCTGTTTCAATACCGTCACCGGCAGCCTCAACGCCATACATCTGCACGTCGGCATCATCAATAAAGGGATAAAACAGGCCGATAGCGTTCGAGCCACCACCAATACAGGCGACCAGAGCATCCGGTAAACGGTCTTCATGCTGCAGGATTTGTTCGCGTGCTTCGCGACCTACGATAGCCTGAAAATCTCGAACCATTGCAGGATAAGGGTGTGGGCCTGCAACCGTCCCGATAATATAAAAGGTATCATCAATATTTGTTACCCAGTCACGCATCGCTTCATTGAGCGCATCTTTAAGGGTTTGAGAGCCTGATGTAACGGGCACAACGGTGGCGCCGAGCAGCTTCATTCGATATACATTCATCGCCTGACGTTGAATATCTTCAGCACCCATATAGACAACACACTCCATCCCCAATTTTGCGGCAACGGTAGCGGATGCAACACCATGTTGGCCTGCCCCCGTTTCAGCAATAATGCGTGTTTTCCCCATACGTTTAGCCAACATCGCCTGACCAACGGTATTATTGACCTTGTGCGCGCCGGTATGATTTAAATCTTCACGTTTAAGGTAAATTTTGGCTCCACCAATTCGCTCTGACCAACCCTGGGCATAGTACAAAGGCGATGGACGTCCAACATATTGCTGTAATTCAAAATCGAGTTCTTTTAAGAATTCTGGATCCTGAATATATTTATCATAAGCTGTTTGCAGCTCTTCTAAAGGGACCATTAAAGTCTCGGCTACAAACTTTCCGCCATAGACACCGAAGTGGCCCTTTAGGTCGGGCATATTATACTTCGCGTTCGTTTTACTCGTACTCTCTAGTTTCACGCGTTTACCACCTCTTTTACAAAAGCAGCCATTTTAGCTGCATCTTTAACACCTTTTACCTGAACTTGATCTACAACCTGTTCAATTCCACCACTGACATCAACGCCATAGGGGTTAACAGTTTGAATCGCAGTTGCGACATTATCAATGCTTAATCCACCGGCTAAAATAATCGGTATTGAAAGGGATGAAGGAATTCTTTTCCAGTCAAATGTCTCGCCTGTTCCACCGGGAACACCTTGCTCGTAGGTGTCTAACAATAACGCCGAAGCCGATGAATAGTGTTTCGCAGCCAATTCAAGATTGATGTCTTGTTTCATTCTGATAGCTTTTAAATAGGGTTTTCCGTAGCGTTGACATTCTTCAACCGTTTCATCACCATGGAACTGGAGTGTATCAATACTAGTCGATTGTAACACCTGTTGAATCAACTCTTGAGGTGAATTTACAAATAGACCCACACAGGAAACAAATGCTGGCAACTGCTGCATAATCTCTACTGCCTTCTTGATATCAATATAGCGTGGGCTCGGAGGGTAAAACACAAAGCCAAGTGCATCAACACCCAAGCGTACGGCTTCGAGCGCATCACTCAGTTGAGTAATACCACAAAATTTAATGCGTGTACGTAACATTGAATTACTCATAAAAAGTTCGTAGCCAAAATACCAATTAAGGAGTAATTATACCAGAAAATAAAAAGAATCTAACCACTACGGAGTCGAAGAAGAGCCTGAATCACAAGTGGCTTTGGGTACGCGAAGTGAAAATATTAAAAGACAGTCCTCGTCATTGCGAGCGATAGCGCGGCAATCTTGTTGTATATACCTCTTATCCTCAAGATTGCCGCGCTATCGCTCGCAATGACAATTAAGTACATGGTTTATTGTTTTTTGTAGTGCTCACTAAGCACTTCGTAGGACAGGCTCTTCATTGTGGAGGAAATATCAGATGACTTTAGAAAAACTATTTTTAGAATCCGCTAAATAACGATCAAAAACCATACATATATTACGTATTAGCAAATAACCAATAGGTTTTACACTTATTGCTTTATCCAGGTGAACAAGTAAACCATCGTGTTGCATAGGTTCCAACATGACTAGCTCCGCCTTAAAATAGACTGCAAAATCAATATCAAATTGTTGTTCAATTTTTGAAAAATCCAGGTAGTAATGACAAATAAGCTGGTTGATTACTTCACGGCGAATCAGATCGTCAGTATTCAGTTCGATACCACGGAATACTGGGAGTTGATTATTATCTATCAACTCATAGTACTCATCCATAGTCTTAACATTTTGACTATAGCAATTCGCTACTTTACCGATAGAAGTAATGCCGAGTCCGACTAAGTCACAATCAGCATGGGTTGAATAGCCCTGGAAGTTTCTATACAAATTTTTATTATTTTGCGCAATGGTTAATTCATCTTCCGGTTTTGCAAAATGATCCATACCAATATAAATATAACCGGCACTTGTTAATTGATGGATAGCTTGTTGTAATATTTCTAATTTAACCTGTGGACTTGGAATATCTTTCGCATCAATTTGACGTTGAGTTTTAAACATTTCAGGCAAATGTGCATAATTGAAAATTGATAATCGATCCGGATTAAGCTCAATGACTTTAGTGAGCGTCTCGGTAAAACTATCTACACTTTGATGAGGTAGGCCATAAATCAAGTCAATACTTACAGAATGAAATCCTGTTTCACGTGCTGCAACAATAACCTCTTCTGTTTCGTCAATAGATTGAATTCGATTAACCGCTTTTTGCACTGCTGGATTAAAATCCTGTACACCCAGGCTAATTCGATTGAAACCCAGATGACGCAATAAAATAACAGTTTCTTTATTGGCTTCACGTGGATCGATCTCAATCGAATATTCACCACTATCATCGGATAATAAATTAAAGTACTTTCGTGTTACATCCATTAACTGCTGCATTTGTTGGTGGCTAATAAAGGTTGGTGTACCACCACCCCAATGCAATTGACTCACTACACGCTTATTATCAAATAACGATGCTTGTAATTCGATTTCTTTATAAACACGTTCTAAATACGGTTCAGCTCTACTTCTGTTTTTAGTAACAATTTTATTACAGCCACAATAAAAACAAATCGTGTCACAAAAAGGTATATGGAAATATAATGACAAATCACCCTTTCGCGCATTACTTAATTCGATTTGTTTTTTATAGTCCGCAGCTGAAAATTTTTCATCGAACTGTACCGCAGTAGGATAAGAAGTATAGCGCGGTCCAGACTTATCATATGCCTGGATTATGTCTGTATTTATTTCTAATGGTTGCATTTTAATACCTAAATGTTAAGTAATACTTGGGGCCATTTAAATTAGACCAAACTACGTAACGTCATATTTATTGTTATTATACGCCTTAAAAATCATATAATTAACACAGCATTAAACTAGGTTACTGAATAGTTTATTACTGTGCAGTTATACATTTAGCAACTCGTTCTAATATACTGATTTTAGTATCGATTCGGCAGGCTATACTCGTCAGGGTAGGTGATTTTCTTTAAATATAATCCCTTCGGTGACGCAGTTACCCCACCGAGGCATCGGTTTCGGTGTTCGAGTACCACTTTTGACCATTCAATAGCGGCCTCACCAGCCCCTATTGCTATTAGTACACCGGCTATATTTCTAACCATATGATGTAAAAAACCATCGGCACGCAAATCCAGGTGTATAAACTCACCCTCACGCGTTACATCTAACTGATGCAGAGTACGCACTGGACTTTTTGCCTGACAAGCAACTGTGCGATAAGAAGTAAAATCGTGTTTTCCGAGTAAGTGCTGAGCAGCCTGCTGCATTCGACCTTCATCAAGTGGTTTGGAAACAAAACTAACATGGTTGCTCAAGATTGCCGGACGAATTCTTCGGTTAAGAATGCTATATCGATAGGTACGCTGAATTGCACTAAAACGCGCATGGAAAGAATCGGGTACATCGATTGCCCACAAGCTACAGACACTTTTAGGTAGATTTGTATTGCAGCCAAAAACCCATGAATAGAGTTCACGATATGCGCTTGTTTCAAAATGTATGACTTGCTCGTTTGCATGCACTCCAGTATCTGTACGTCCAGCACAAAATATTTTTACTGGATGATTGGCTACTTTTGATAAAGCGCGCTCAACATTCTGCTGTACTGTTTCCCCTTCACGTTGCGATTGCCATCCCACAAAATGAGAACCATCGTATTCGATTCCCATAGCAATTCGATATTGTTGTTGAGTTTTTTCTTGCATACGTTACTACTGTTAAATTAATGTTTATCGGGATTCTATAAGACCAAAACGACACAACCCCGCAGAAGCGAGGTTGTGAGTAAAATCATACTATAGATATTTACAAAATCAATTTTCTGCTAAATAATTAAGACAACTGTGCTATGAGTTGTTCAGCTTCTTGTTTTTGACTATCACTACCTTCATCTAAAACTTCATCTAAAATACTTTTAGCGCCTGCTGAATCACCCATATCTATGTAGGCTTTAGCCAGATCCAATTTTGTGCCGACTTCATCTGAATCCGCTGAAAGAGACATGTCCATTGCATCGGCGGCATCAAGATTTAAATCTAAACCTTCATCAGAATCATTATCAAGATCAAAATCTAGCGATCCTGTATCTAGCTGTGCACTCGTTGAATCCAGATCAAGTGTATCGCGGTCCAAAACCATACTTGCTGTTGGTTCATCATCAGACATTTCACTTTCAGACTTATCCATTGCATTTAAATCAATAGCCATACTTTTTGTTGACTCGTCATTCTCTTCAAAATCCATATTAAAGTCTAACGCAAGATCATCCTTATCTGAGGCAGTGTCTGCTTCGTCACCTAAATTAAAATCGGGTTCATCAGGAGCCTGGATATTATCGTGGGTTTCTTCTTGATTGGATACTGGAACGTCATTATCTAAATTAAAGTCCAGGCTTCCCATGTCAGTTTCATTTTCGTCTAAATTGAAATCTAAATTACCCGTGTCTGTTTCTTCTTTAGGACCTTCTTGACTCAATTCATCAACATTAAAGACCCCTGTTTCTAAACCAATATCCATCACCTGACTATTAGTCATACTTGCATTCGATAGATTTTCTTCCATTTCACCTAAAACACTTTCAGTTGTTTCCGATGAAATCGTAGGTGATGCACTAAAAATTGGATTGTTTGGTGCAATTTGTTTACCCATAACAACAACTTTTTGCCAGTCTCTATCTGAAGCTGCAGCATCACCCAAACTTGCGTAAAGATCTTCTGCAGTTGATTCAAATGCAGTTTGGTTTTTATTCGTATTATACACTTCAAGTAATTTGACTTTTAATTCCTTACGATCTGGATCAGCTTGAATAGCTTCTTGCAAACGTTCTTCTGCTGCTTCGTATCGACCATATGCCATAAACACATCAGCTTCTGTTAGCGGATCAACTTCACTATCCTCAGTCTGGATAGCGCCAACACCGCTTATTGCAAAGTCACTTAAGAACGATGATGTTTCTGATGAATTTTGGCTGTCAGTTGACATGGCAGGCTCACTATCCATTGGAGCCGCTCCGGATAGAATACTTTCCTGGAAGTTATCTTTTGCTGACGAACGTTTGCGAAACATCATAATTACAATAAGAATAACGACAATAGCCAGGACAGGAAGACCAATAAAGAGCAGTAAGCCGCTCCCTAATATTGGCATTAAAATACCTGAAATTGTTCCTAAAATAGTATCTACAAAATTTGTTGGAACTTGTGGTTGTGTCACGTCGTCAGTCTCAGGTACCTGCGGTTCTGGGGCTGGCTCTTGAGGTTCTGGAGTCGCTGCTTCAGATTCAATAGGAGTGGGTACTGGAGCAGGTTCTTCCATTTGCTCTACTGGTGGCGCAACTTCGTCTTCTAGCTGAGGTGTTGGAGCAACATCTGGAGCAGCTTCTTCTGGTACAGGCTCAGGTATTTTTTCTGCTTTGGTGGATTCCTGATTAACTTCAGCTGATTTTGAAATTTGTTGTTGGAGTGCCGCTAACTCATCATTACGTACAGATAGCGAGCGCTGCATTGATTCAAGTTCAACTTCGAGTTCTTTTAGACGGTTATTCAGTGCAGAATTTTTGCCTCTTTCTGCATTCACTTGTTGTGTAACACTTTGTAACTCGTCACGTAAACTCGCCACTTCTTGATTAGTTGAATCTTGTGAAGGCGTTGATGCTGCACTTAAGTCTTCACCTTCTGGTGCACTTAAGGTTAATTCACCTGATGGAGAAGCGGCTATATTGTCAACCGGCGCGGAGTCCACTTGCCCTGTTGATAAGGGTTGTTGACCTGCAGCGGCTGCAACTTGTTGACGGTATGCATCCCAGGCTTCTGTTTGCGACATATAATCCTTTGCCGCTTGTTCCTGACTAATCGCAGTTATCAAACCGGGATTATCGATCCTTAAAACTTGACCTACTTTTAACCGATGGATATTTCCGTCTGTGAATGCATTCGGATTACTTTTGAGTAAGGCCATCATAACCTGATACACACTCGCATCATCACTTTTCATTCGACTTGCAATTGTCCACAAATTGTCTGACTTTTTAGTAATTCCGTAATCAAGATTCCCTTTTTCCATGGGTTGCGATAATTGCATATTCTCTTCTGGTACGGCGTCTCCTCCCATTAATTCAGACTGAGCAGCGGCCATAGGTTCTTCATTGGGTTCATCATCGTAGACTATCGATTTGGATTCATCGTATTCCGTTAATGGAATTGTTGGAAACAATTCACCTTCACCAAACGTTTCCGTTGCGGTCATTTTCAGTTCGTTTTCAGCAACATTATTCTCTTCTATTACTTGACCACTTTGAGTATGTTCGTTCAGAACTTCTCCACTAACACCTTTTGTATCATCCACAATGACTGGTTCATCGGCTACAGCAGGTTCAGGAATAACAGGCTCTGGTTCAGGTATCGTATCCGGAATAACAGGTTCAGGTTCAGGCACAAGAATGGATTCTGCAACAACAGGTTCAATTACCTTCGGAACAGCTAACTCTGCTTTTACAGGTTCTTCAACCGCTGGAGTAACATCATCTATAAAAGGTGATGGTTCAGGTGTTGGTTGAACAGCTTCTACTTCCATTGTTTGTGGTGCTTGAATGGTACTTTGTTGTGCCTGTTCAACGCGTCGACCGGGGGGGTCGATTAACATTGTGTACTCACGCAACATGCGACCATTTTTCCAGTTTACTTCAAGCAAAAAATTCAGGAAGGGTTCGCGAATGGCTTGACGAGAAGTAATTTTAATAACATATTTGCCGTTATCATGCCGCTTAACTGCAAAACGCAAAGTAGTCAGTAAACCAGTGCGTTCAATTCCCGCTCGAAGAAAGGCTTCACTTGAGGCTAACTTAACTTTTAAATCACCCACATCATTTGGTGTTGCAGCGATTAAATCAATTTCCGCATCCAAAATTTCACTTAAGGATGAATTTAATTTAACCGCCCCCAAACCTAGTCCGTAGACAAATGATGGTAAAACCGTTATTCCTGCTGCGGCAACTAAAATGAGTAGTTTACGTGCATATAAACGACTGAATCCCATATGCTTTTTTCCACGCCAAATAGCGCGGACCCCCGTGAATTATATATTTATCAATGACTTAAGTCTGTAAAGCTCGAATAATCATTACAATTACTCAGTAACTATAGCTTATAAATGATGTTTTACCAAAATTTCAGCAATTTGAACACCATTTATTGCACAACCGCTCTTAATAGTATCAGTCACACACCAGAAGTTAAGTCGCTTAGGATCTTGTGGATCCAGTCGTATCCGGTTTATAAAAATTTTATCCATTTCAGCTGCATGACTGACTGGTGAAATAATCTCGTCAATCGGTTTAATTTCCAGGCTCGAACATTGAGCAAGAAGCTTTTCAATACTGTGCAAATCTGTTTCTGTATTCAATTCCAGATGGACATCAACACTTACACCATAAAATACAGGTACGTGCACCATTGAACCTACGATACTGGAATCACTACTACGACTATCCAATAAAAAATACTTTAATTCTTCGATTAAATCCAGTTCTCGTCGAGTATAGCCGGTTGTATTTATCTCGCTATCATCTGGCATCACATTAAATGAAATTTGCTGCTTAAAAACAGCGGCTTTAATCGGGCGTGTATTTAACAAACTGGTTGTTTGCATGGCTAATTCGTCTATACCCGCCTTACCTTTATCCGAGACAGACTGTAAAGCCGTATAGTTAAGTGCATTAATACCGAGAGCATCATTCACTGGCTTTAAGAGTTGTGTCAGCACAACTCCTAGACCTGACGCAGAACGAATGTGTTGATTCTGACTCAATAAGTCGCCGTCACTGTTTACATCAGCAATCACAGCAGGGGCATTTTGTAAGTTAGACCCTATTTCAATAATACGACAACCTGCATCTAAAATACGATCCACCACAGGTTGATATGAATCATCGACCTGACACAAAAATACAAGGGCGACGTTTGAGAAGTTAAATGCGGCTATGTTTTGAATCTGTAAGTGCTTATCACCAAAAGGAACGGTGGTATTGGAGTCAATATCCTCATAGTCATCGGTATCATCGTCGTCGGTATCAAAGGCCAGGGGAATTAATTCTTTAACAGGAAAATGACGTGTTACCAGCTGTTCTAATAACGCCTCCCCAACAGGCGTCGCAGCACCAATAATGGCAATATCAATATTTTCATTCATAAATTCAGTTACACCGGATTGTCTATAAGTAAAAGCCGCTATGATACGCTGTTATAACTAGATTAAAAGGTAAAACTCGCTGCAAACGACAGGTCTGCAGGAGGAAATAATCACACTTTTCACCGACTTATCGTTTTATGCCGTAGCAGTCATTTAGACTCGACATTAGTGTCAGGCGTTTAACCCAGCGCTCTGTGACCTGGCTGTATAGAGAAATAGAATAAAAAACCAGGCTTGACTAAACGCGTAGTAACAACGATTAAATACTCTGCGATAAGATAAGATCAAATAAAATTTTAATCTAATCACAAATCCAGCTCTGGTCGATTTAACCTAACTTTCTAATAAGATACGCAACATACGGCGTAACGGTTCAGCTGCACCCCAGAGTAACTGGTCACCTACGGTAAAGGCTGACAAGTAATCCTTACCCATAGAAAGTTTACGCATCCGCCCAACCGGTACGGTTAGTGTGCCGGTTACTGCAGCCGGTGTCAGTTGTTTAATCGTGGCAGCAGGTTCGTTGGCAACGACCTTAACCCAGTCATTATGTTGCGCAAGCATGTCACTTATTTCGTCTAATGGAACATCCTGTTTCATTTTGATTGTTAAAGCCTGGGAATGACAACGCATTGCACCGATACGTACACATAAACCGTCGATAGGCACCGGGTTAGCTGAACGACCTAAAATTTTATTGGTTTCAACCTGGGCTTTCCATTCTTCTTTAGTCTGGCCCGTGTCACGTGGCACATCTATCCAGGGAATTAAACTTGCCGCAAGTGGTGCTGGCCATTGTTCGGTTGGATAGGCATCGCTACGCAAGAAATCAGTTACGTTCTTATCAATCTCCAAAATAGCAGAAGCCGGATCATCGTTTAGCAATTTGACATTATCGTGAATCGCGCCCATTTGTTTGATGAGTTCACGCATATTTCGGGCACCGGCACCGGAGGCAGATTGATACGTCATGGGGGCAATCCATTCAACTAAATCTCTTTCGAATAAACCACCGACTGCCATAAGCATTAAGCTCACGGTACAGTTACCACCGACATAGGTTTTAATACCGTTTAAAATGCCAGTGGTGATGACGTTTTTATTCACCGGGTCGAGTACGATTATACTTTCTTCTTTCATACGTAATGACGATGCGGCGTCAATCCAATAACCGTCCCAACCTGATTTACGTAATGCCGGATAAATTTCATTGGTATAATCGCCACCCTGGCAAGTCACAATAATATCCATAGTACTCAGCTCGGCGATGTCATTCGCATCTTTTAAACTCGGTATATCTTTACCCACATCCGGACCAGCAAGGCCGCTTTGCGATGTAGTAAAAAAGACTGGCTCAATATTTGCAAAATCATTTTCTTCCCGCATCCGTTGCATAAGAACTGAACCGACCATACCGCGCCAACCTATAAAACCTACTCGTTTCATTTTATGTATTCTCCAACCTTAAAATTAGTTTTAAATTTTCTCTTAATTACTCGAGTCCATTACAATACTGCAACGACTGCATCACCCATATCCGAGGTACTGACTTTTTTCATTCCCTCGCTATAAATATCCTGGGTACGCAAACCTTGATCTAATACGTTATTTACTGCTGCTTCTATACGGTTAGCATTTGCAGCATCGTTCAGTGAGTAACGTAACATCATCGCTACAGATAAAATCGTTGCGAGCGGATTGGCAACATTTTGTCCTGCAATATCGGGTGCTGAACCATGAATCGGTTCATACATACCTTTACTGTTTATATCTAACGATGCCGATGGTAACATGCCAATCGAACCGGTTAGCATCGCGGCGCAATCGGATAAAATATCACCAAACATATTGGTGGTGACCATGACGTCAAACTGTTTTGGCGCACGCACTAATTGCATTGCGGCATTATCCACATACATATGACTAAGTTCTATATTACTAAAGGCCAGGGCTTCTTTAGTTACTACTTCACGCCAGAGTTCGGTGACTTCCAGAACATTGGCTTTATCAACTGAACAAACACGGTTATCACGTTTCGATGCAATATCAAAAGCAACTTTAGCTATGCGGCTAATTTCTGACTCACGATAAACCAAAGTGTTGTAGCCTTCGCGTTCACCATTTTCTAACGTGCGTATCCCACGTGGCTTACCAAAGTAAATACCACCGGTTAATTCACGCACAATCATAATATCCAGACCGGATACAACTTCAGGCTTTAGAGTTGATGCATCGGCCAGTTGTGGGTATAAAATAGCCGGACGTAAATTGGCAAACAACTCTAACTCCGCACGCAAACCTAATAGACCTTTTTCCGGCCGCACAGCAATATCAAGTGATTCCCATTTATAACCACCTACAGCGCCTAATAAAATAGAATCCGATTCACGTGCCAGTTTTAATGTTGCTTCTGGTAGTGGCGATCCTGTTTCATCATAAGCTGTGCCGCCAACTAAACCATGTTCGAGTTCAACGTCAAGACCATGGTTAGCTTTTAAAGCATCAATAACCTTAACGGCTTCTGCAACAATTTCCTGACCAATACCATCACCGGGGAGTACTGCTATTTTCTTTGTCATGTTCTATACCTGAATTTTATTCTTAAATTTAATATGAAATAATTATTTTTAAAATAACCACGGTGCTTGTTGTTTACGTTTTTCTTCATAGGCTTGTATATCGGCAACGTGTTCTAACGTCATACCGATGTCATCCAAACCATTCACCAAACAGTGCTTGCGGAAGTCATCCACATCAAACGATATTATTTCTCCGTTAGGCTTGGTAATTGTTTGAGAAGGCAAGTCTACTGTTAATTGGTAATCTTCTGCATCTTCAATTTCAATAAAAATAGTATCAACAATCTCTGCGGATAAAATAATCGGTAAGATGCCATTTTTAAAACAATTATTAAAAAATATATCCGCATAGCTAGGTGCAATAACGACACGAAAGCCATAATCCAGCAATGCCCAGGGTGCATGTTCCCGACTTGAACCACAACCAAAATTTTCACGGGCAATTAAAATATTAGCACCCTGGTAACGGTCTTGATTTAAAACAAAGTCTGGATTTATTTTACGCGTACTATTATCCATACCCGGCTCACCATGATCCAGATAGCGCCATTCGTCAAATAAATTCGGACCAAAACCACTGCGTTTAATTGATTTTAAAAATTGTTTGGGGATAATCGCATCCGTATCAACATTCGGTCGATCCATGGGTGCAACTATACCTTCTACTGTATTTAACTTTTCCATAATTCACCTTCTATTTATTCCCTCTCCCCCCTTAAGGGGGAGAGGATTAGAGTGAAGGGGTAATAAATTAAATAACAACCCTCACCCTAGCCCTCTCCCAAGCTTGGGAGAGGGGATTATTTTTTACGTTAACTTTCTAACGTCAACGAAATGACCTTTAACCGCCGCAGCCGCGGCCATCGCCGGACTCACTAAATGCGTGCGCCCTCCCTGTCCTTGTCGACCTTCAAAATTTCTATTTGAAGTCGATGCACAACGTTCACCGGGTTCCAGTTTATCGGCATTCATCGCCAGGCACATTGAGCAACCCGGTTCGCGCCACTCAAAACCGGCTTCGATAAAGATTTTATCCAGCCCTTCTTTTTCTGCTTGTTGTTTCACTAAACCCGAACCCGGTACGACCATCGCAAGTTTAATGTTAGCTGCTACTTTACGTCCCTTCGCAACCTCGGCTGCGGCACGTAAGTCTTCAATGCGTGAATTCGTGCATGAACCAATAAATACTTTATCAACCTGTATATCGGTTATTGCGGTGTTTGCTTTCAGGCCCATATATTTTAAAGCGGCTGTTACGCCATCTTGTTTCACACTATCGGCAAAACTATCCGGCGATGGAACGATTCCATCAATACTGGTGACCATTTCCGGTGAAGTGCCCCAGGTGACCATCGGTTGCATTGTGCTCACATCCAACTCAACGACATGGTCAAACTTCGCATCTGCATCCGAGATTAATTCTCTCCAGGCAGTAACAGCTTGTTGCCACTGTTCAGCCGTTGGCGCAAAGGGTCGGCCTTGAACATAGTCAATTGTCTTTTCATCGACAGCCACCATACCGGCACGCGCACCAGCTTCGATGGCCATGTTGCATAAGGTCATCCGCCCTTCGATAGATAAATCACGAATAGCCTGGCCAGCAAATTCAATTGCATAACCGGTGCCACCGGCTGTACCAATTTTTTCAATAATGGCTAAAATTATATCTTTGCCGGTGATACCCGCTGGCGTTTTACCTTCAACATTCACTAACATCGCTTTAGATTTTTTCTGCACTAAACATTGAGTCGCTAATACATGCTCGACTTCAGAAGTTCCAATACCAAAGGCCAGTGCACCCAATGCGCCATGGGTTGAGGTATGTGAATCACCACAAACTAATGTCATGCCGGGTAAGGTTGCTCCTTGCTCGGGACTAATCACATGTACGATACCCTGGCGAATATCATCCATGCTAAATTCTGTAATGTTATATTCTTTGCAATTTTGCCCTAAGGTTTCGACTTGCAAACGCGCAATAGGATCCGTAATCCCTTTATTTCGGTCCGTAGTTGGTACATTATGATCGGGTGTTGCCAAATTAGTATCAGTGCGCCAGGGTTTACGGCCAGCGATACGCAAGCCTTCAAAAGCTTGTGGCGAAGTCACTTCGTGAACTAAATGACGGTCGATATATAATAATGAGGTACCGTCACCGTTGTCACGAACTTGATGGGAGTCCCACAATTTGTCATATAAAGTCTTTGTCACGCTCATATCCTCAATTCAAGTTTATTTAATGCTAAATCCAATTTTTAACAATATTTGTCATTAACTGGACAAAGTATAGCGCCCGGATTAATATTACTCAAATTCATAATTTTCATTTATATGATAACTTTATGTTATACTTAAGCTAGGACACTATAAAGTGGATATCCCCAATTTAAAAGCATTTGTGAGTATTGCCAATAGCGGCTCATTCTCCCTCGCGTCGGAAGAATTATTTCTAACCCAACCCGCAATAAGCAAGCGCATAGCTAGTCTGGAATCTGAATTAGACACATCATTGTTTGATCGTATCGGACGAAAGGTACGCCTGACCGCAGCGGGTGAAACATTATATATACATGCTCAAATAATTCTGAAAGAAGTGAATAATGCCAAACATAGTGTAGCTAACTTAGCAGATTCGATACAAGGTGAATTGAAAATTGCGACCAGTCACCATATTGGATTACACCGTTTACCATCCGTATTAACCCACTATGTTTCAAATTATCCCAAAGTAGATCTGGCGATCGATTTTATGGATTCAGAAGATGCCTGCAAACTTATTGAACAAGGTGAAATAGAACTCGCGATTGTTACCCTGCCCTTAACTACCATCCCCAATTTGCACCAGAAAGTAATTTGGGATGATCCTTTGTCTTTCGTGGTAAATAAAAAGCATGAATTATGTAACTCAAATGTCACACTAAAAAAATTGACTGCACATGCCGCAGTACTTCCATCACATGGCACATTTACTCGCGAAGTGATTCAACAGCTGTTCGTTGAACATCAACTGGATCTGAATGTAAGAATGTCGACAAATTACCTGGAAACAATAAAAATGTTAATCCAGGTAGGACTTGGTTGGGGTGTTTTGCCCAATTCGATGCTTGATAAAGATCTCGTTGCATTGAAAGTACCTAAAATAAAGATAGCACGTCAGTTGGGCATTGTCTGGCATGCAAAACACAGCCTGTCCAATCCTGCTCAAGCGTTGATGGATTATTTAATTACAAAAGAGAAATCTTAAACTAGTTTAAGGCAAGTTTTTAACTATAGGTGGACCAATAATTTTAGTAAGCCAAACAGGCAGCTTCTGCCAAACACTAATAACGAATTTATATTTTGGATTATCAGGATTCATTTTAGGCACATCCTTGCCTCCGTCTAACCAGTAATGCCAGTAAAGTTGCATTGGCTTTGCACCCCACTGTTTTTTAAATCGATAGGTACCCGCATTGACCGTTGAACGACCAAAATCAAACTGTGCATAGCCTTGCTCAATTGAAAAACTTAACACTTCCCAATACAACAACATATTGACACTAATTTTGTTAAATTCGCGAAGTGCAGAAGCCCAGGGTATTTCCATGCGATTTTTATAGCCAATCAGGAACCCAGCCGCAGCTGGCTTATCGTTATGGTAAACACAAACAATATGTGTATTTTCAGGGAATGATTCTAATATAGATTTAAAAAAAGATTTTGAGTAAACAGGTGTACCAAGATCACGCATATTTTGTGCAAAAACCTGATAAAAATCATCTAACAAATCAAGTCCACCATGTTTGGTACTAACAGGCTCACGTTGCGGACGTTTAACTTGCGCACGAACTTTTGTACCAATATTCTTCCACAAGGTATCACTATCAGCAGGTAAATCTAATAGCATAACAACTTTATCTTCTCGTACACCCCATTCACCGGAATAGGCTTGAAGATCTCGAAACTCAACATGACTGGCAGAATGTTGTTTTGCGATTTCACCTGCTTTGATCATTAAGCTAGTCGCAATATTTTCATCTTCAGCTATCACCCCCCCATAATTAAAATAGGGTACCGACACCATGTAGTTGCCGAACAATAAACTTTTTAATTGAACCACCGGGAGTATGCCGTTGATATTCTCATTTTCATCTTTAGAGAAAAGGTAAAAACTATTATGTCCAAACTGTTGTTTAATAATAGTTTGCCATTCACTTAAATGATAAATACTACCTTGTGGGCGAGATGCAACATAAGCATCCCACTTTTTTAGTTGGGCAACAAGATCCGTTGATTGGGAAAAATCGATTAGTGATTGCATTATTTAGAAAATACTAGTTATGTTAATAGATTTAAATCCGTTAAGACGGACTTCATAGTGGAAAATTTAAAATCACTCATTAATTTATTTAAACGTAATTCACATTTATCTAAATTATTATAATGGCGAAATTTTGAGAACCAGCTCGCTTCGATACGAGGCTGTTGTGGATCGATTTCCCAAGGATGTAGATAAAAAACAAATTGTTCATCTTGCTTATTATTGACCGCGTTTAAGAAATGTCTAGTTAAAAAATATGGATAAAGGCGAAAATAGCCTCCGCCAGCAACAGGGATATTTAACTTACCAATGCGGCGCGTTGTTAAAGGAAATTCAACCAACTCTCCTCCATTAGGTGTAGTGAGTTTATGTGGAATCGTTTTCGCATCAGCAATACCGTAACGGTCATGACGAATAGGGAAAATGCTTGAGTCATAAACAAAACCGGCTTCCTGGAGAATATCCAGCGCCCACAAATTACGTTTTGTAATAGAATAGCTCGCTGCACGATAACCTATAACGGCTTCACCAATTAAATCTTCTAATAATTTTTTTGATTTAATTGTCTCTTCTCTAAAAATTTTCTGAGCTTGATTGTAAATTAATTGATGACTAAAACCGTGACTTGCAATTTCATGTCCTTGTTTGTGAATTTCTTTTACTAGTAGTGGTTCACGTTCAGCAACCCAGCCTAAAACAAAAAAAGTCGCTTTAATATTTTTTTCAGAAAATAATTCCAGTAACCGACGAGTATTTTCTACAACTCTAGACTCATGCTGCTCCCATTCATGAGTGGCAACAGATTTAGCAAATGCAGATACTTGGTAATAATCTTCAACATCAACACTCATCACGTTGTTTTTTACTATAGCCAAGATCTATCTGCCTTTTTTATCTTTAGTCAGTGTATCTAATAAAATGTCCAGCTTCTTCTCAATCTTGTCCAGACGACCATTAATGTCACTACCGTCTAAAACAATATCAACATCATGTAATCCTGATGCATCAGCGACTACATGTAAAAACTCATTCGTTCGCTCTCCGCCAAGTTCTTTATTCATATCGGAAACGACAGTCATAATATCGCGTTTGGTCAGTTTTGATTTTTCTTCTAAATAACCATAGACTAGTAACCTGTCACATAATAAATTTATACGCCGGGGTATGCCTGATGACCAACGATAAAGTTCGTTATAAACTTCTTTTGAAAGACCAGGATTATTTCGCTGCCAACCTACCGCATATAATCTGAACTCAATGTATTCTTTTGTCTCAGCTTCAGTCAAAGCATCTAAATGATACGATGCAATAATACGTTGACGTAAATGTTCAAATTCCTTGGTTAAAATGGTAGTACGAAGTTCAGCTTGGCCCACTAGAAATACCTGCATAACGGCACGGCCATTCATTTCCAGATTTGATAAAATACGTAGCTCTTCTAATGCATCGGCATTAAGCGTTTGCGCTTCATCAACAACCAGTAAAATATTTTGACCTTGCGCACGGTACTCTAGAAAATGAGTTTCTATTGTTTTTAATAATGCAACCTTACTCATATTCTCATGTGGCAATTTAAATACCGACGCAATCATTTCAAGAACGCCTGTTGAGTCTAGATTAGCAGCGACCATTGTTTTAACTACAACATTTTTATCTTCAAGCTCGGCTAGTAAAGCTTGAATAAGAGTTGTTTTTCCAGCGCCAATTTCACCTGTAACGGTAACAAAACCTTCACCCTGCTCAAGTCCATAATTGAAATACGCCAGTGCTTGCATATGGCCCCGGCTGGAAAACAGAAAATTTACATCCGGGATTAACTGAAATGGCTTACCGGTAAATTTATAAAATTCTTGATACATAATTAGTTGAATGTCTTTGTAATACCGAGAGAAACAATATTTTCGTCATAATTCGTTGCTGTATTGGTAGAACGATGCAAGCCATGAGAAACAGAAAATTCAGCTTGTAAACTTGCTGCAAGTTGGCGATGTACTGAAAAATTAAGATTTGTATTCGATGTTTTAATATCTGTCGAAGCTGTGTGCGTACTATTCCAACTTGTTCTAAAAACATAGGTTAAAATAGGTGATGAACGCAAGCTTATTGATAGGTGAGCACTATTAGCTTCGGTTATATCACCAGTATCTTGATAAATCCGTTTATCATTAGAATAGTTAAGCGAAAAACTTGTTTTGGAGATTTTATATATCAAGCCAACACTAGCCAGTTCTTTTACAAATACACGAGAGTTAATCGGATTAGCCTGATCAATAGCCTGATTTTGTTGCGAGCTGCTATTTATACTCGCATTGGAAAATTGTTGTGACTGCAATAAAGAAAGTGCGGATGTAGATAACTCTTCTTCATAATGCGCATTAAGTGTTAAGCGCTTGGCGGAATGCCGCCATCCAAATTGTGCTGTGTGTCCAAAGAAACGTTCTCCATACTGAAGTGTAACAGAGTCACGGGAATCGGGTTGCCAGTCGAATCCGGCATTCCAGAATGATGAACTAATGTCCCGGTTATTAGCAACAGTGAACATATTCTCGTCTTTGCCCTTACTGGCATATACATGCATACGTGAAGTAAACCGATAACCTAATTGCAGGCTGCCACGTATAAACTCCGAATCATTGCCTGTTACATAATCACTTTTTTGCTGTAAATATTTCAGGCCCCAACTATAACCAGGCGTTTTAGACGGACTGGCAAGATCCAGATTAACACCGGATTGAGTTACATCAATTAACTCATCACGCCGATAATCTACATTTGAATAAGAATATTTTAACAGTATATCTGCAATATTATGAAATGAATGGCGAATGTACGGAGCCATACTGTAGCTGCTTACATCTGAAGTATTATTGGTTATGGCAATATGATTCAAGCCTATAGGTTGATCAGGGTTTATTATCTGCTGACTATGATTTGCATTGAGATCAAAATAAAAGTAGTCATCCAGCAACTCAGACGTGCTCGTCGCCGCTAATTTGTTATAAGTTTGATTCCTGCTATTTTCATTTTTATACAGCAGGTTCTGCATGCTGTAATTCACACTGGCATTAAAATGAGAGCCACGTGTTTTAAAAGTAAAGGCAGGTGAAATCTCGGTAACACTTTCACTTTGTTCCTGCCCCTTAGGAGCCAATAAAATATTATCGCTATAGCTTTCTTTAATACCTAGCGACGGGGTAAAAGTTATTTCACCGGCAAACGAATTATTTGCTAAAAAAAAACTGAATGGAACTACAACTATAAAGCGACTAAAATTTCTGTTTTTTACTAAGGAATAATCTGGTAAACCCCGTTTTACATAATCATAATCCATAGACTGAATCACCATAGTAATCGGAACCTGAACTGGTTTGGGTTTTATTCAATACAAGCCCAATTGGTTTCGATTTATCAAGCATACTTACTGCTTCTTCAACATTGTGTTTCAAGGTTCGATCCGCTTCAACCACCAGTACAACCTGCCCGGCCAGACTCGCTAAAATCTGAGCTTCAGAGGTGATAAGTAAGGGCGGCGTATCAAAAATAATAATTCGATCCGGATAACGGGTTGCCAGTTCTTCAATTAAATTGAACATTTTATCACTGGCAAGTAATTCGGTACCATGTTCATGCTGTTTTCCGGCCGGAATAATTTTAAAGTCTGGTAAATCGGTACTCACGACAACATCAGACAATGTTTCTTCACCAATCAGCACATCGGTCAAACCAACCTGTCCCTCTAAATTGAACAGTTTAGAGGTTGTGCGCTTGGGTAAGTCCGCATCGACCAGTAACACTGTTTTATCTAATTCGATCGCAATACTCATCGCCAGGTTAATGGCAGTAAACGTCTTTCCTTCCCCAGGCAATGAACTACATACCATGACAATATTGCCGTTTTCAATCAATGCCGCTTCCTTGCCGAATGCATTAGCAAGTATCGGACGTTTAATCCGTCTGAATGCATTGTCAACGGTTAAGCCTCCATCGACAGGAGAAATGTTTAGACCTGCTGTTATTAGCTGTTTACGGTCTACATGTAACTTACACTCACGAGTTCCTGCATTCTCAGCCCGGACTTTATATTTAGTGGTCTTTATATTTGGAGAGAGATGGCTCGTTGTCGTAGCAGCTTGTCCTTTATCAAGCTGCGCTTGTTTCGCTTGTAATTTCTGCATTGCTTTATCAATAATACTCATGACAATGTACCCAGCACCACATTTTGCAAATAATAACTTCCGCTTTCTTTAAAAATTAACGCAATCCCGAAAATGACAATCAAACAAAAACCGGCAAATAAAAATTTCGTCAGTTCAAATTTCAGCTTGGCTTTTTGTGCTGCCGACCAGCGAATCTTAACCGAACCCAACATCGGTAAGCCCAAACCTTCACTTAGTTCATTTGCGGTAATATAGACCGGGCGTAACATATAAAGTAAAAACATTAAGCCTAGTCCAGCAGCGGCACCGACGCCTAAACCACCAAACATTAAAAGACTTCGCTTGGGACTTGCCGGTGATACTGGAACGAATGGCGGATCAATAACTTTAAACTTAACATTATCACCACCCTTATCCGCCGAAGCAGAGAGTTTTGCTGATTCTAAACGCGCGAGTAATGTTTCATACTGGGATTTAATCACCGTGTAATCCCGATTCAATCTTGCAAGCTGCGCTTCGACTTCCGGGATCGTATCGACTAGCGCTTCATATTTTTTTATTTTAGTATTTTGCTCGTTTAGTTTTGACTGAAGTGTTTTAACTTCAACCGCTGCCGCACTTAATGCTATTTTGGTACCTTGATATACCGGATTTAAAGACATTGCACCCTTTTGGTTACTGTCAGCTTCAGGTTTGGCAAGTCGTTGCGCAGCATCCGTTTCTTTTTTCTTTTGTAGTTGCGCAATGATCTGTTTTTTTGCAATCACGTCCGGATATTGCTCGGTAAACTTAAGCAACAACTCATCAAGTGCAACTGTATGTGCCTGGATTTGTTTATCGATGTCCGAGTCTTCTGCAAATGCCGGGGCTTCGCCCCTTAATTGTTTATCTAAAAGTTCATATTTATTCTGCGCGATGCGCAATTCACTATTCAGACTATCGCGTTCGTCATAACTGGCTTGCAGGCGCGAGTAATAGCCTTTACCATCACTAGGCATTTGTCCCACATTTTTCTTTTTAAAATTCGATAGTTTCTCTTCGGCAACAGTTAAACGTATTTCCTGTTGCTCGATTTGCTCGACCAGGAATTTCTGCGCCGTTTTCTTGTCGGTAAAACTATCTAAAACTGCACCATCAATTAAGGTTTTTAAAATATTATCTATAACTTGCTTGGCAATATACGGTTCGGTGTGGCTATAGGCAAAAGTGTAGAGTGATTCTCCTTTCGCTACAGGCTTACCAATTTTAATATCTTTTTGTAAACGTTCTATTAATCTACGTTTAGCCACCGGATTAGACGCATATTTTTTTAAATCGGTATCCTCGATGATGCTTTCTAAATTTTGTCGCCCCATAATAATACGTGTCATAAGGTTTACTTTTGCTAACATATTAGTATCAATAGCTAAACCTTTTAACAATGGCCCTAATGCTGACTTGCTTTCAATTTGCACACGTGCGGTTGCCTGGTATTTATCCGGAAGGGTATAGATAAATCCCCAACTCACGATAGAGACACACCAGGTTAAAATTAAGCCATACCAGCGGTACCGCCACATACCACGGGCGTAAGTTAATAGTTGTAACAGTTGATCACGCATTTATAGGAACTACTTAATAGTGAAATTAAATGAAAAGATTAAAACCAGGACTCGGGAATAATTATGATATCGCCAGGATGAATAACGAGATTCGCGCTAATATCACCACTTTTGATTAAATCATCTAAACGCGCCGCTATTTCAGTATTAACACCATTTATTTTACGAATAACTTTCGCATCATTCCCCGCGGCAAACTCGGTTAAGCCTCCCACCTGAATCATCACATCGAGCAAGGTAAGTTGTTGCCGATACGGTAAAGACTGTGGTCGGGTTGCTTGACCGATTACACGAATTTGCTGTTTAAGGGAGCCCACAAAATTCGTTACGATTATAGTAACTTGCGGATTTCTTATATATTTCGAAATCCTCTTTTCAATGTCACGCGCTAAACGGGTTGGTGTTTTCCCTACAGCAACCATATCTTCAACTAAGGGAGTAGAGATTCGACCATCTGGGCGTACAGGTATCGTTACCGAGATTTCCGTATTCCGCCAGACAAACACTTTCAATTGATCACCGGCACCAATTAAGTATTCCGACACATTGCTTGCAACAGGCACATCTTGATCAACAGGAATAGACCTTGGCGTACTACTGCAGGCACTCAAGCCAATGACAATACAGAGGCTAATTAACCCCTTAATGAAACCGTAGTTATTCATATTTGTAACCCTCTACTAAAAATTCGTATAACCAATACTTGTCATAATCCATAGGGCAATAATAAGCCATTGATTTATATAGTCTAATCAAAATTTATAGTTTTCTAGACTTTATTCTTTTGATTGATTCATTACTATAAACTATTGATAATTATATATAAATGATTATTTATAATATTAAGGCATTAGTCAAAAATGTTACGAAATTAGTACCACAAACCTAAATACATCTATTTTCGCGTATCACCTTAAAACCGCAAACCCACATCACTCGATGGGCAGACTTATTTTTCATTCAAACCGTCGCCTGAACGTAAGTTATCCGTTAAAACAGGTAGGTTGTCCAAAATAAACAATTTCAACGACCTACGAGTTTCCTTGTCGAATGATTCTACTTTTTTACTCAGTACAATTGTAATAATTGCAGGTTTGTTTTTTATAATCCCGAGTAAATTATTCAAACGCGCATCCATGCCTTTACTAAGGTGCCGCTCATTGGTGAAATACCACTGCCAGGCGATGAATTGTTCACCTGATTTTAATTTAATAATAGATTCATTGACACTCAGATGTCTAGAATCGGTCAATTTAACATCTAGTTGTGCCTGTTTCTGTATCATTCCTTGCTTTTTCGAAACTAAACTAGCAACCCCATTAATTGCTTCACGACCTTGTTCCTGATCTACAAAATAGTTCAGGTATAAATTTACAGTCTGACCAAACAAATTTTCCAGTTTATGTTGGTATACAACATCCCCTTTAGCGTAATCAGGCGTAAATTTTACTGCGTTATTGGCTTCTTTCCAATGGAGTTTATCAACAAGATTCTCAATATTCATTAGTGTTCTATTCTTATATATCGAATAAGAAAAGCTTAACAAAGGCCCCATGGATAAAACTATAATAATTAATACAACAGGCATACGAATCTGCTTAAAACTTAGCGAAACTATAGTTTTTTTAATAGTCGAATTTTCAATGCTACCAGTATGTGAACGATCCGAAGATATTTGCGGCGAATTTTTGAGTCGTTTATCAGTAATAAAAAATAATAAAAAAACTCCGCTTCCATAGATCACCCATGCCAAAAATTCATGTTCATGCAGTAACGGCGACTTCATGTGTGATACCTGACCGACAACGACAATGATGTATATCCGCAAAATATTAAAGATCATGGCCAATAAAAGTAGTAAACCAATAAACTTATAACTCTTCGAAAACTTTAGTTTTCTCGAGTATATATACAAGGCCGCTAACGGAATCGAAACGATGAATTGATTAAAGCCGCTACAGGCTTGTTCAACTAAAAACGTACCGGCGGGAATGTAGATCAGAAAACCATCTTGTATTGCATCAACAAAGCTTACATTCAAGAGAAAAACTACAACAGGAGTTTCTATGGTTCGTAGAATTTCAGATAAGAAATCCCAAATTGGCAACGTAAAAAAAATCAGAAGCAGGGGCCACAAATGATAAGTATTTTTTAGTTTATCTGTTGTTAATACCAGATTTAAAAGTATCAACATAAAGAAAAAAGCAAGGAATTCGATAAATTGAATATTAAGCAAGTCCGCAGCAAACCAGCCAAGAACCAAACCTAACAAGCATACGATACTCACTAGATTAACACAGGATAAATTTAGTTTAGGTGACTTGTATAACTCATAGAAATATATTCCCAATGCTATAGGGAATAAGATAATGCCGTGTGAATAGCCGTAAGACTGAGACCAAAAATCAAATAACTGTTTGATAGTATTTGCATACAGAACAAACAAGCCCAGATTCATTAAGCCAATATATACAACGGCCTGCTTTAGTGAAATTCTATCCATAAAAATTAATGCCTCTGTTTTAAAAAACAGGGGGAAACCACTCCTACAACAAATACTCGAACCATCTATATAATTATATCAACAAATTATAACTCATAATTAAACAAATTCGAGTTTAATATTACCAATACTAACCGCTATGACTTTGAACTCTACAGTGCTAGAATAAAAAAGTCTAAATAAGCGGACTTCCTTAGAAGATAAGTCAATGGGTCGATTAGGTTTAAAAGATCTCTTTTTACGTCCAAGTAAAAAACTGGATAAACGTTCAAAGCAGCGTGAAGCTATTACTGATCGTACAATCCTCATCATTGACGATTCTCGAACAGTTGTTCATGCACTTAAAACAATCTTGGAACAAGCCGGCTACTCAACCCTTGCAGCATCGGATGGCAAACGTGGCATTGAGCTGGCGACTGACTACCAACCCGATCTGATCCTGATGGATATCGTCATGCCAGGTATTAATGGTTTCAAGGCCACACGGCTATTACGTAAAGATGTACGAACTGAAGAGATCCCGATAATTATTATGAGCGGTAACGAGCAAGCGACTGAGAAATTCTGGGGGATGCGTCTGGGCGCAAACGAATTTCTTTCAAAACCGATTCAGCGTGGCCCACTGTTTAAAATGCTGGACCAATTCATATTAAAAAAGAGCCACCTTCAAACAGCAAACCCTAAAGATTCAAAAGAATACGACTTGCTCTACGACTAAAATTGCCTTGTTAAAATTATAACCTTAATCTATCTCATTACCTTTTAACCATCTCTTGTTCACAGAAATAAAACGTAAATCAGCATGTTCGATGACTCTGACTTTAATTTTTCTATTTTCACGTTGCCATTAGCCGACAATATTAACTCGAATGTATACTCCGAATTTTCTATTATAAATACTCGGAATAATGTTAAACGTTCACATCTGTTTAATGGTCGCTATGAAAATATTTATATAGAAAAATTCTCAATACCAACAATCATTCCAATTCTTGATTTCGCAACGACTTGTGCTCAAAAAATACTTAACACTTCCGATAGTTTAGATAGTGGTTACTGGTTTAACGACATGCCTCCCGGAAGTATAACAGTTCCGCATACCCACGATGATGATGATGAATTATTATCGGGAGCTTATTATATAAAAATTCCAAAGAACTCAGGGGATCTCATTCTAACTAAAGCTGGGTCAGATAAAATCATCACTCCGCTAGAAGGACAACTTATTTTATTTAAACCTGATTGTTTGCATGAGGTCACGAAAAATAACAGTGACTTAAATCGATTGTCTGTCGGAATAAATTTTGGAACTAAAAGAACTTAACTACTTTTTAAGGTCTCATTAAACTCTTTTTCTCTAAACTGGCATTTCAGGTGTTCTACGATAATTTTTAGATCACCTTCGGCATTACCCAGACAACTTGTGGCACCCGGTGAAGGTGTCATATTAAAGATTACACCTTGGCCAGTGTTAATTTTAGCTTCACCTAAATGTAATTTTCGATTCACTTTATCAATCATGACAGGACGAATCCCACCAATTTTACTTGCGAAACTTAAATCGTTTAATTGCATATCAGGTACAATTTTTCTTGCATCGTTTAAAAACAAACGTGTACGTAGTATTGGAACTTCGAATAAAAAATTCTTGAAAATATAATTGCGAATATCAGACACTTTCATCAGATCCCACAAAACGTTTACCACGCTGCGGTCCAGTTTTAAAACATGTAAAAAATCGATCACTGTTTTTAAATTATATCGTTCTAGCATTGGCAGAACTAATGCCGTTGGCCCAAAGCGGGTTTTATCAGGCATTAATACATCAGGGTCACCGTGAATCGCAGCAAACGGTAACTTTTCATTTTGAACGGTATACACTTTGCCATTAAGTATTGACGGTGTGTAATAAAAACTCCCTGCCATCGGCAAACAAGAATATTCCAGACAATAGCCCATACGATGTGCAAATAACAAACTATGCCCACCTGCCGACACCACAACAAATTTTGCCTGTAACTCCCCTTTTGATGTACTTACACGGAAACCAGAATCATTTTTTACAATATCATCGACTTGTGTTTCAAGAAGTACATCAACCGTTTTATCAGTAACAGTGGTAGCTTGTTCTACAAATGAATTTGCCAGCGCTCCAAAATTAACGGCCGTGTATTCATCTAACATGCCCAGTGCAACTATTTCATCTTTGCGTCCGGTCGCAACGGCCGGCTCAATATCTGCAATATCTGAACGCTCTAAAACCTGCATATTAGGATAGTGAGATTTAAAAATTTTATGACGGTCACGCAAGACACCACATTCATGACTACCAACACCGAGTACCATTTTCGAATACTTATAAATTAATCGGTCACGATTGGTTTGCTTTTGCGCATAATTGAGAACCATCGAGGCGGTCTGTTTGACTTGAATTGCTTTTTCAAGAGTGTAGTTCGTTTCGATATCACCACAATGTAACGTTTGACTATTATTACGGCCATGCGAGTTCACATCGGCAATGCGATCATATTTTTCAACTAAACCTATTTTTGAAAGGTCAGTGAATTTTGCTAATTCATACAAAAGTGCTGTACCCGAAATACCACCACCAATGATGAGTACATCGTATTGCCCTTTATTCATGTAAAATCCACTCCGTGAGTTTAGTCGGGATGATAGTTGTTTTTATTCTTACCTTACTATATCGGATAAATCACTGGAATCTATAGAAAATTAAACTCATTAAATACAATAAGTTATCAGCTATATCTTAATATGACTAAAATAAGACAATTAATTCAAGTTTGATTTAATGTTTCTAACCGGAATCCAGCGTAAGACCACAAAAAAGGCTATCACACCCATTATAGCGGAAAGCCAAAAACTACTTTCCGGACTCCATGCTTCCCAAAAAATACCGCTTAAATAAGTGCCAAAGGCACCACCAGCACCGAAGCCGACACTACTGTATATCGCTTGTCCTTTGCCAACGTGTTTGCCTGAAAAATGTAGATGGAATAATTGAATAGCGACAGCATGGAAAATACCAAAACTCGCCGCGTGCAGTGTTTGTGCTAACAGCATAATGGCAAAATTATTCGCAAAGCTTGCAATAAGTGCCCAGCGCAGTGCTGTTAATACAAAGGTTACCAAGAATAATTTTCTTAATCCAAAAGCCGGTACCAGACGATGCATAACCAAAAAAACCAGCACTTCGACTACCACACCCAGTGCCCATAATTGACCAATCACACTTCGGCTGTAGCCATGCTCTTCCATATATAAGGTATAAAATGTGTAATACGCGCCATGGCTTGCTTGTGATAAAAAACATACCACAATTAAGGCTAAAACTTCCGGGCGTAAAATTATTTCTTTAAGCCTGATATGCGTAACAGGCAGATGACCCGCTGCTCGCTCAGGCACCATAAAGCTCATCAACAAAATACCAAGCATCAGGACAAAAATGCTTAGCGGTAAAAACGTAATCGAATAGTACTGAAGTACATAACCTAAACAGGCGACCGATATAATAAAACCAACCGAGCCCCACAAACGTATCGAACTGTAGCGATGTGGTTGAGTATCAAGATGTTGTAAAGTGGTCGCTTCAAACTGTGGTAATGCAGCATTCCAGAAAAAACTAAATGCCAGCATGACCAAGGCAATCCACCAATAACTGCTGACTAAAAAGATAATTGCAAAAATACCGGCGGCTAACACACTTCCTACACGAACAATGACCATTCGTTTACCGGTATGGTCAGCAATCCAGCCCCAGATATTCGGAGCAATTATTTTAGTTAAAAGAATAAGTGCCATTAATTCACTTATTTCACGCACACTAAAACCTTTATCTTTTAAATATAAGCTCCAATAAGGAATTAGTGCGCCGATACTGGCAAAGTAGAAGAAATAAAATCCGGAGAGTCGCCAATAAAGAAAAGAAATTTTTGAGGCTTTCATCCGTGTGCGTGTGGTTTAATCATTAAATTATAAAGTAAGCATAGAGAAAGCAAAACCTAAAATTGAATTGCACTATTCTATTTTTCGGTCTCGTTATTGGCCGGAATAACAGGAGTGTCACATTTAACATCGCCATTTTGTCCACGCTGACGTAAATAGTGGTCAAGAATCGTAATCGCCATCATGCCTTCTGCAATAGGCGTTGCACGAATACCAACACAGGGATCATGTCTACCAGTTGTGATAACGTCACTTGGGTTTCCTTTTGCATCCACACTGTGACCGGGAAGTCGCAAACTTGAGGTTGGTTTTAATGCAATACTGGCAATAATATCCTGGCCAGTAGAAATACCACCTAAAATGCCGCCAGCGTGATTACTCATGAAACCATCAACGCTAATTTCATCACGGTGCTCGGTTCCTTTTTCTTCAACACAATCAAAGCCCGAGCCTATCTCAACACCTTTAACTGCGTTAATACACATGAGTGAGTGTGCTAATTCGGCATCAAGACGATCAAAAATAGGTTCACCCAATCCTGGCATCATGCCAGTCGCTACAACATTAATACGTGCGCCAATCGAATTGCCTTCTTTACGTAATGCATCCATATAGTTTTCAAGCTCGCCAATCATTGACGCATCAGGAAAGAAAAAAGGATTTTGTTCGACGACATTCCAGTCAAATGTTTTGGGTTTTATTGGCCCTAATTGCGCCATATAACCACGAATGACAATACCGGCTTTATCCGCTAAATATTTTTTTGCAATGGCGCCCGCCGCAACACGCATCGCAGTTTCACGCGCCGAGGAACGCCCACCACCACGGTAATCACGAATACCATACTTCATTAAATAAGTGTAATCGGCATGCCCAGGACGAAATTGATCCTTGATATTTCCATAATCTTTCGAGCGTTGATCCATATTTCGGATGAGTAAGCCAATCGGAGTACCAGTTGTTTTACCTTCAAATACACCCGATAAAATCTCAACCTCATCCGTTTCGCGGCGCTGGGTCGTATGCCGGGATTTACCCGGACGGCGGCGCTCTAAATCTTTTTGTATGTCAGCTTCACATAATTCCAGGCCTGGGGGACAACCATCAACGATACAGCCGATTGCTGCGCCGTGACTTTCACCAAAACTGGTAACCGTGAATAACTTACCGATAGTATTTCCAGACATATTAGACCATTAGCTCTTAAGATTTGAGAGGGAAATGCCAATACATTACCCAGAATTAATACGAAGTGTTTGATTCTACACCAATTATTCATACATCAATAGTCAAAAAAACCAACTTAATAATTCAAAAAAACAACAAACTCTGAATTATAACTATCACTTATTGATAAAAATTGAATGTTTTATGCACAAATTAGGGTAAAATCTACCGCAGAAAGCATATCTCTAACCCCCAGTACTCAGCAGTTTAGGTTCTCTTTTGTTTAACTCTCTAATCAACAACACTAAAAATAGCCACCTACCCAAAATTATTATTTTGGGATATATCATTATTATTGGCTTGTTTAGCTTGATTCTAATTACTTCCATTTTGCAAAATAAAAAAGCCAATGCGCATGTTAGTGAAATTGTGCTGCAACACGGCATGAAGTCAGAGTTAATTTCCAATATGTATAATTCGGCTCGCGAACGAAGCATCAGTCTATTTACAATGGTCTCTATTAAAGACCCTTTTGTACGTGATGAAAATTTTCTAAACTTTAATTCTTATGCGACGCAATTTGCGAATGCTCGAATTGAACTACTTAAATCACCACTATCCGATAATGAGCGAATCCTGTTAAATAAACAAGGCAAACTCTCGAGTGTCACAGCACCACTACAAAATAAAATTGCCGAATTAGTACAACGTGACAAGGTAAAACGAGCAAATGACCTACTTATAAATAAAGCAATTCCGTTACAAAAAGAAGTTTTGGATCTACTAAAGCAGTTACAAACCATCCAACATCAATCCTCACAAAAAATTGCGGTTCAGGCTCAAGAAGAACAACGACAAACATGGCGATTGTTGTTACTCATTTCTTTAATTACTTTATTTACCGGTATTGTCATTACCTACATTATTGTGGCTATTACAAAGTCGTTACAATCAAAATTATATATGGAAAAAGAATTAGCTGAAATTACTCTGCATTCCATTGGTGATGCCATTATAACAACTGATGTAAATGGAAAGATAACTCAAATCAATCCAGTCGCCGAGGAACTTACGGGATATTCGCATCGGCAATCTATAGGGGAAAATTTTTATACTGTATTCAATGTAGAAAAAGAACCTGACAATTCTAACCAGAAAAATGAACTTGAAAGAGTGATTAAAGACCTGGAAGTGGTAATGACTGCAGATTCACCAAAAACCTTAATCAATAAAAATTTAAATGAATACGCCGTTGAATATACACTGGCTCCAATTGTAACTGAAGATAGGCACACAACAGGCGCAGTTGTCATTTTTCGAGATGTTACTGAAGTCAGAGCACTATCATCACAACTAAAATATTATGCCAGCCATGATAGTTTGACGGGGTTAATTAATCGCCGACAATTCGAGCAACATCTGGAAAACGTATTGATATCAATGCGCACACATACCGAACAAAAGCATGTTGTTTGTTTTATGGATTTGGATCAGTTTAAAATAATTAATGATACAGCCGGCCATGAAGCCGGCGACGAATTTCTTAAACAACTATCTTTCTTATTGCAATCCCTGTTACGTCGCAGTGATATTTTAGCGCGCATTGGTGGTGATGAATTTGGAATATTTCTTGAAGATTGTAACGTTGATAATGCACTCAATATTGCCGATAAAATTCGAAAGGAAATAAAATCTTTTCGCTTTATGTGGGCTAATAATTCATTTGAAGTTGGTGCGAGTATCGGACTCGCAACACTGGATCATACTACAGCAAGTTTAGCTGAAATCATGCGTAATGCTGATACCGCTTGTTATATTTCAAAACAAGAAGGTCGAAATAGAATCCATTTATTTGATCCAAATGATGAGGACATACAAAAACGCCAGGGCGAATTACAGTGGGTACAACATATTAAAGATGCACTCGTGAAAGACGACTTCGTGCTTCATTGCCAGACGATTATGAATATTGGCAATTCAGATAAAAAGCACTGTGAAATATTGTTAAGACTACAAAATATTGATGGCAATATTGTTCCGCCGATGTCATTCATACCAGCTGCTGAACGTTATGAAATCATGCCTGATATCGATAAATGGGTTATTACCAATACCGTGAAATTTCTCGCGGAGAATAAAAAATATGTTCACAACCACATGTTTACCATTAATCTATCAGGGCAGTCTTTAGGCAATAAAGGCTTTGATGAGTTTGTAATTGAAATTTTCAAAAAGAATAAGATTACTCCGAAGACAATATGCTTTGAAATAACCGAAACAGCCGCAATTAGTAACTTATCTCAAGCTATCGAATTTATGAAATCATTGAAAGCCATTGGCTGTTATTTTGCACTAGATGATTTCGGCAGCGGCCTGAGTTCATTCAATTATCTGAAAAATATGCCGGTTGATTTTATAAAAATCGATGGACATTTTATTCAGGATATTTGTAATGATAAAACTGACCTGGCCTTCGTTGAAGCTATTAACCGAATCGGCCATATTATGGGGATTCAAACGATTGCAGAATTTGTTGAAAACAAAGAAACTCTGGAGCAATTAAGTAAAATCGGGGTTAACTTTGCACAAGGTTACTACATTGACAAACCTAAACCGCTAAAACTCTACGGCATTTCAACTAAATAATTATGACTTTAAGATTTTTCCAAACCACATGTATGTATATCATTTATACGACGTAATAAATGTTTAAAGGGCAATAAAATATCATTTACCGAATTTACCAACTTCATAAAGGGCAGGTCTTCTTCAGAAAAGGCATACGTTCCAGCTTTTAGCGATGCAAGTAATCGATTCAATTCCGCTTCTAGCTCACCAATAAAGGCCACCGACATCGCCCATATAGTCTCCGTCATACTCAATCGCTGAACGTAAGTCCGATACTTCAAGGACGACTTGATCTACAAGTTCAATATATTATTCAATCGTTGTTGGTCGTGTAATTTTCATGTTATACGTTTATATAATTATATAAATCAGAATTGTGAATGATATTGGCTAACTTGCTTTGCATCAAGTACAAATACACCATCGCCACCCATTTCAAACTCTAACCAGGTAAAAGGTATTTCTGGATAATGATTTTGTAAAGCATCTGCACTATTACCAACTTCAATAACAATGATACCATTTTCATTTAAACAGGTTGCAGCATTGTGTAAAATATCCGCTGCGAACTGTAAGCCATTGTTATCCGCATACAATCCTAAACTGGGTTCTTGATGGTACTCGTCGGGCAAAGCATCGATCTCGTCCTGGGTAACATAAGGCGGATTGCTAACAATAATATCATACTTTTTCTGCGCTAAATTTTTAAACATATCCGATTGAATCGCACTCACTCTGTTAGCCTGGTTATGTTTAATAATGTTGCGATTCGCTACAGCAAGAGCTTCAATTGAAATATCAACGGCATCCACAATCGCATCATCAAAAATCGTTGCACAGGCAATAGCAATACAGGCACTACCCGTGCACATATCCAATATTTTTAATGAACTATTTTTGTTTCGATGAGCGGTAATATCAAACCATGGGGAAAATTCTTCACCAATTAACTCGGCAATGGGGGAGCGTGGTACGAGCACATGCTCATTAACCTCAAACTCTAAACCAAAGAAATACGCAGTGTTTGTAATATAAGCTGCTGGAAGTTTCTTTTCGATACGCTGCTGCATTACCATCGCCACTTTCGTACGTTGTTCGGTACTTAACTTATAAGTTAAATCTTCATCCGTGAAATGAATGGGCTTGTCTGCACAGAAAGAAATTAAATAGGCAGCTTCATCGAGAGCATTATCCGTACCATGTCCAAAATAGAGATTATTATTATTAAACAATGCTTCAGCCCATAAGATGATCTCATGCATGGTTACAATATTGGCTGGAATATTAAATGCGGTCATTTTATAACTGGGGGTTTCATTGTTGCGCTAAAACTGGCTGTTGTGACTTGTTTTATTTGCAACTCGGGTCCTTCGAGTAGTCGAATACAAGTTGGCACTGCAGGGAAAACGGCGTTCAAACAATCAGAAATTGCTGAGGGGTTACCCGGTAAATTGATAATAAGCGTATTTCCGCGAATAACCGCAGTTTGTCTTGAAAGAATCGCAGTCGGTACAACTTTTAATGAGACGCTTCGCATCAGCTCGCCAAAGCCATCCATCACTTTCTCACTAATTGCGAGTGTTGCCTCAGGGGTGATATCGCGTTTAGCCGGGCCAGTTCCACCTGTCGTCACAATCAGGCAACAACCTTGATTGTCGACCAAATCGATTAAGGCTTTTTCTATTTGATCTTGCTCGTCGGGCACCAGAACGCGAACCGGCTCAAATTCAGTTGCTAAGGTTGAGTTTAACCAGGCTTCAATCGCAGGCCCGCCACGGTCGGTATACTCTCCACGACTTGCTCGGTCTGATACAGTAACAATACCTATTTTTGTAACTAACACAGTAATAGTCCTTATTCAGAGAAAATGAAGTGACTATCATAAACGATTAGTAATGGAGATTTCTAACGCAATTAAGCATTTTACTGCGTCTTGCAGTAACCAATTGATCCTTTTTGGCAATTTTCACCATTTATCCAAATGGCATTCGTTAAATCAGCTTTATCAAACTTGGCATTCAAAATATTTGCCCCGCTAAAATCCACATAGGTTAAATTTGCAGACGAAAAATTGGCATATTGTAAATCAGTATTGTTTAAACTAGCCCCTTTAAGGTTGGCTTTTTCAAAAACGGCATAACTTAAATTTGCCCCGCTTAAATTAATGTAATCCATACGTGTTTTACTAAAGTTACTGGCAAATAAATTAGCATTACGCAAAATAGCTGAGTGTAAATTCGATTCACTTATATCTGCACGAATGGCAATGAGTAAATGTTTATTGCAATTACGCCAGTTAACACCTTTACGCGCGGCTTCAGTGCAATCCGGTTCGTCAATTAAAACCAGCGGCGAATAATTAAACGAGCCCCACACCACCGCAATAATAACCACTATAAATATAACCAAGGTGGAAAAAGCGCGCTGAGGACGCTCACGAAATTGCTTATAAATGGATTCTCGACGATTCCGGTATTCAATATCTTGTCTATTTTCCGAACTTCTACGCCCCTTCGAGCTGCGACCGGGTGTTTTGGGGTTCTCATCACGGCGCTCTTCGCGTCGCTCATCAGCCCATCGTCTTGCCGCCGCAAGTCGTTCAGCTTGACCGGGCTCGGTATTCTCGCCGTTAGCATCAGTTAATACATCAGGAATAAGACTGGGAATGTCCTTTATAACAGTCCATTTTTCTTTATCATGGCTCACCTCATCATCTATCGATAAGCGGCCGACCACCAATAATTGAGAAATCTGTCCCGATGGAAAAGGGCCTGTAGTTTTATCTTTTTTTCGAATATACCAGGTATTACGGTTAATATTAGCCGTTGGCCGGCGAATCTCAGCTTTATCATTATTGTTATCTGGGTTTTTAGGCATCGGTCTATTCTCTATCGATATACTGTTTATCGTTCTGGCTCATCGATTTATTCCCAGAAATTGATATCCCAGAGATTTATATCAGGATATCACCTATTTATGTCGGCCAATCCTATAATTTCTTGATATTTGGACGCTAATAACTTACGTAAATATGCTCAAAAAGCACAGATTGGCAGAAAAATGGACATAAAAAAATCAGATTCATCAATACATGCTAACCCAACGACAGCGGTTACTCGGCAAATGGGGGAATCGAACAATCGAACCCATAAACAGACGGATTTACTCGATCTTAAAGCGGGGGCCTTAAGCCAAATAAAAATAGGCCAACAGCTAGAATTACTCGTGCTTAAACTGACGAGCAATGATGCCATTCTTGAAATTATGGGTACAAAAACTCAAGTGCGAACGACAGACATCGAGCAACTCCAGGTCGGTCAACGACTAAAAGCACAAATAACCGCTACAGAACCCATGATACAGTTAAAGGTGCTCAGCCCTAATTCAGAGCAAAGTAATAAACTACAATCCCTGATCAACTCGACTCTACGGCAAATTATGCCGACCCAGCAGCCGCTTAAAAATATACTCGAAAATATCCAGTTACTCACCAAAGTTGAGCTCCCTGCGAATTCACCACTACAGGCGATAAAAGAAACCTTTATCCAATCCTTACCGCCTTCACAAGCATTCGAGTCAGCGGATGTGTTACCTGAAATTTTCAAACGCTCCGGTATTTTTACCGAGCATCTTTTACAAAACATCATTACGAATCCCACTACAAATATCCATTTCCCCAATAATGATCTGAAAATTGCCTTGTTACGCTTAGCTGATAAATTGCGTAGCCTAAATTTAACAAACCCGGACTCAAGCAGCACCAATATAGAAACAAGAAAATCTAACTCGAAAATGACTGCCTCGTTAGAAACTTACAGTCTCACATCGTTATACCAAAATAAAAAACTAAATGATGAAGGTAACAACCAGCAACAAGTAAAATTACAAACGCAAAACAACACAGCGAATACAAAATTACCCGCCATTAGCTACACACAAGAACAGTTAATCGATAAATTACTGAATCATACTGAAGGCGCCCTATCCAGGTTACAAACATTGCAGTTACAACACCTTCAAACTAGCGACCCTCAAAAAACCAGCTGGGTTTTTGAACTGCCGATTCGAACAGACAGCTCACTCGATAATATCAATATTTACATCGAACAAGACGAAGCCGGTAATAAAACCAATCCATATACTGTTCCCTGGAAAGTTATTCTGGAATTTAATATAAAAGAACTCGGCGCTATACAGGCGCATATCATGTTGCAAGGTACAAAAGTTTCTGTGAATTTTTGGGTAGAAAATAAATCGACTTCATCGCTCTTTTCAGAACACCTTAATTTATTAGAAAATCAATTAAACAAAGCTGGTCTGGCAACAGGGAAACTAAAGTGTCAATGCGACAAGCCGCCACCACCATCTAAACCACAACAGACTCAACTGATAAATGAAACATTATGAATAACGAACTCACTCAACATTCAATCGCCGTTGCCTTACATTACGATGGTGATACCGCGCCGCAAATAACCGCGAAAGGTTCTGGCGAGCTTGCAGAACAAATTATTGCCATTGCAAAAAAACATAATGTGCCACTACAGGAAAATAATGAACTAGTGCAACTCCTCTCGCATTTAGAACTGGGGGATAAAATTCCGCAAGAACTCTACCTCGCAGTAGCCGAGATTATTGCCTTCACCTATATATTAAAAGGCAAGAAGCCTAAGGGATTTGAATAACTAAGGAGAAGTTAGACGATCTACTCAACTTCTGTTTTCGGCCCAGGCTGTGTGAAAACAAATAAAAGTATATAATAACGTTATCATTTCAACAGGGAATTGAGCATGAAACGTTTCATCGAAGAAGAATGCCGACAACAAAGCACGCTCTTTCCTGAACGACTAG